>Ga0116227_10011706_pt1 | contig 14621 bp, 8 predicted proteins | sample S1TSphgellanicum_FD_89693 | JGI IMG/M metagenome (GOLD analysis project Ga0116227, IMG submission 89693) | Host-associated microbial communities from peat moss isolated from Minnesota, USA - S1T2_Fb - Sphagnum magellanicum MG | ecosystem: Host-associated > Plants > Peat moss > Unclassified... | reverse complement strand
GCGCGGCAAACCGGGCGGCGTGACGTCGCTCCACGTCGTACCCCCGTCGTGGGTGACGTGCACGAGCCCGTCGTCGCTGCCGGCCCAGAGCGTCTGCGGATCGCTGCGCGCAGGCGCGATGGCGAGCAGCGTGTCGTAATCTTCGGCGCCGGAAACGTCGAACGAGATCGGCCCACCCGAGGCGACCTGATGCGATTTTTCGTTGCGCGTCAGGTCGCCGCCTAGCGGCACCCAGGTCGCGCCCCCGTCGGTCGTTTTGAAGACGACGTTGCCGCCGAAGTATGCGGTATGCGGATCGGACGGCGCGAACGCGAGCGGCGAATCCCAATTGAAGCGGTAGAGTTTATCGGAAATTCCGGCGCGCGACCTGAACTGATCGTTCGGCCACGGACTGACGTCGACGCTCTGCTGGGTCGCACGGCTAAAGATGCCGAGCGATCCGTCCTGCGTATCCGTCCAAATCTTCGCGGGGTCGGCCGGATCCGGAATCGCAAATTCACCGTCGCCGCCGGCGATCGCCGTCCAATCGCGCTCGAGGATCCCGATGCCGTTGCGGCTATTGGAGGGCCCGCACCACGAACTGTTGTCCTGAAAGCCGCCGCAGACCGTATACGGATCGCTCGTGTCGAAAGCGACGTGATAGATTTGCCCGATCGCAAGGTTCAGGGGCATCGCCCACGTCTTGCCCGAGTCGTTCGAATATGCGATCCCGCCGTCGTTGCCGTTGATGATCCGGTGCCCGTCGCGCGACCACCAGAAGGCGTGATTGTCGACGTGCACCGACGAGACGAAATGCTTCCACGTGCGACCGCCGTCTTTCGATTCCGTGAGATACATCGAAACGGCGATCACGTGATCCGCATTGCGCGGATCGACGGCGAGATGCGAAAAGTAGAAGGGCCGCTGTTCGGGCAGCGTACTCGAAGAGACGAGCTGCCACGTCGTACCGGAGTCGTCCGAACGCCAAATCGTGCCGCGCGGCGATTGCACGACGGCGTAGACGCGGGCCGGCCGGCTCGGCGCGATCGCGACGCCGATGCGGCCGAGGGGAGCGTCGGGAAAGCCGTGTCCCCGCACCTGCTGCCAGGTCGCACCGCCGTCGCGCGATTTGTACAGGCCGTCGCCCGTTCCGCCGCCGCTCGAAAAGTACCACGGTGTGCGCCGGAAGCGCCACATCGAAGCGTACAGCACGGTCGGGTCGTGCGGGTCGCGGGCGAGGTCGGCCGCTCCGGTCCCCGCGTCGACGAAGAGCGTTTTGCGCCACGTCGCGCCGCCGTCGGTCGAACGGTAGACGCCGCGCTCCGCGGAATCGCGCCACGGGTCGCCGAGCGCCGCGACCACGAGTTCGTTTCGCTTCTCGGGGTGAGGCGAGATGCGCGCGATCTGCGATGTGTCGCGCAAACCCGCGCGCCGCCAGATTTTTCCGCCATCTTGGGAGTGCCACAACCCGTCACCCCAGGAGACGTCGTTGCGCGGATTCGCTTCGCCGGTGCCGGCCCAGACGCCGGCGCTATTTTGCGGATCGATTGCAAGCGCTCCGATCGCTCCAAGCGGCTGCCCTTTCCAAACGTTCGCCCACGAGATTCCGCCGTCGCTCGATTTCCAGACGCCGCCCCCGGCCGCTCCGGCATAGTACAGCATCGGATCGAGGTCGCTGCCCGCGACCGCGGCGACGCGGCCGCCGGAGATCGTCGGCCCGATCGAGCGATATTGGAGCCCTGGATCGGGCGTCGACTCGGCTGCCGGCTTCGGACGGCCGGCTTGACGAACGGCGTGCGTTTGGGGAGCCCGATTCCGCGCCTGCACCTGCGTCTGCGCGATGATGGGGCCGGCGAATAGGATCGGAGCCGTCGTAAGTGCGGCGAGTACGGCGGCGTAGCGAAATGGCATCGGCCCGATTTCCGCCTCGCGTAGGCACGAAGCCTTCGAAAGCGAACCGCGGCCCCATGCATCGTCGCCTCATCGCGGTTTGCGCCGCGTCGCTCTTCGTGTTACCGGTCGCGGCGAATCCCGCCGGTTCCGCCATCGTCGACGACACGCTTTTGAACGGGCTGCAGTGGCGCTCGATCGGCCCGTACCGCGGCGGCCGCACGGTATCGGTTGCCGGGATCCCCGGGAACGGCACGACGTTCTATACCGGCGCCGTCGGCGGCGGTGTCTGGAAGACGGAAAATGCGGGTCGCACGTGGCGTCCCGTCATGGATTCGCAACCGGTGTCCTCGATCGGCGCGATCGCGGTCGCGCCGAGCGATCCGGAGGTCGTCTACGTCGGCAGCGGCGAGGCCGACATGCGCTCGGACATCATCGGCGGCAACGGCATGTATCGTTCGCTCGATGCCGGAGCGACGTGGGAACACGTGGGCCTCACCGATTCGCGGGCGATCGGCCGCATTCTCATCGATCCCAAGGATGCGCGCACGTTGCTCGTCGCGGCCCTCGGCCATCCCTATGGGCCGAGCGACGAACGCGGCGTGTATCGTTCGACCGACGGCGGCTCGACCTGGACGCGCACGCTCTTTTGGGATCGCGATACGGGCGCGATCGATCTCGCCGCGGCCCCCTCCGGCAATGTCGTCTTTGCTTCGCTTTGGCAAACGCGGCGGCCACCGTGGAATACGTATCCGCCCTCGAAGGGGCCAGGCAGCGAGCTCTACGTTTCCAAGGACCGCGGCGTCACCTGGAAAGCGGTCGAGGGCAACGGCCTGCCGAGCGATGGTCTCGGCAAGATCGGCATCGCAGTCGCGCCGAGCAATCCGCTGCGCGTATATGCGATCGTTGATGCGAAGGCCGGCGGACTCTATCGGAGCGACGACGGCGGCGTGACTTGGAAACTCGCGGACGCCGATTCGCGGCTCTGGGATCGCGGCTGGTATTTCTGCCACGTCAGCGTCGACCCGAAGAATGCCGATCTCGTCTATATTTCCGATACGAGCGTGTACCGTTCGAGCGACGGCGGCGCGCATTTTGAAGCGATCAAAGGGTCGCCCGACGGCGACGATTTCCACCAGCTCTGGATCGATCCGCTCGACGGATCGCACCTGGCGCTGGCGAGCGATCAGGGCACGACGGTCAGTCTGGACGGCGCGAAAACCTGGAGTTCGTGGTTCAACCAGCCGACCGGCCAATTCTATCACGTCGCGACCGACGATGCGTTTCCGTACCATTTGTACGGCGCTCAACAAGATAGCGGCGCCGCAACGATCGTTTCGCGCAGCGATCATCGCGGCATCGAAAGTCGCGATTGGCAGGCGCTCACGGCCGGCGGCGAGAGCGGGTACGAGGCCCCGGATCCGCATCATCCCGGCATCGTTTTCGGCGACACCGTCACGCGCGAAGACCTGCGTACGCGGCAAAGCCGCTCGGTCTCGCCGATTACGGGACGCCCCGGGCAGTTCCGCGACGAATGGACGCTGCCGCTCGTCTTCGGACCCGGCGGCGCGCTCTATTTCGCGCACCAGCAAGTGTTCGTCACGCGCGACGGGGGCGATAACTGGAAAACGATCAGCGGCGATTTGACGCGCCCGCACGCGGGAACGCCGCTGACCCTGGACGAGGCGACGGCCGCCGACGCCGCGACGGGCGAACCGCGCGGCGTCGTCTACGCGCTCGCGCCGTCGCCGCGCGATCCGAACGTGCTCTGGGCGGGCACGGACGACGGTCTCGTGCAGCTTACGCGCGACGGCGGAAAAACGTGGACGGCGGTCACGCCGCCGGACCTTACGGCATGGAGCCATGTCGCCGGAATCGAGGCCTCCCACTTCGATGCTGCGAGCGCTTACGTCGCAATCGACCGGCACCGGCTCGACGACGAGCGGCCGTACATCTACGTGACGCACGACGCCGGGCAAACGTGGCGGGCGGCTGCGACCGGCATTCCGGAGGAAAGTTTCGTCAACGCGATCCGCGAGGATCCGGTTCGTCGCGGGTTATTGTACGCCGCAACGGAGACCGGCGTTTACGTTTCGTTCGACGACGGTGTCGCGTGGCAATCGCTGCGCCTCAATATGCCGATGGTCTCCGTGCGCGACATTGCCGTGCACGCGGGCGACCTCGCAATCGCCACGCACGGCCGCGCTTTCTGGATTCTCGACGACATCGAGCCGTTGCGCGAACTCGCTGCCGGCATCGACGCAAGCCGCGCGCGGCTGCTCTCGCCACGCGTCGCGTTCCGCACGCGTGACGGAAATGACGAAGCCGAAGCGTCGCCGCCCGAAACGCCTCTCGGCGAGAATCCGCCAAATGGTGCGTTCCTCGATTACGTCGTCCCGCCGGGCGCGCACGGGCCGTTGCGACTCGAACTCCAAGACGCGTCCGGTACGATTCGGCGGTACGCGAGCGACGACGTTCCGAAAGCAACCGATCCCAAAGACGTCCCGTACCCGGCATACTGGATTCCCGCGCCGCAAACGCTCTCGCTCGCAGCGGGCCTGCATCGCTTCGTTTGGGACTATCACATCGGCGACTCGGACGGCCCGCTCGCCGCGCCGGGAACGTACGCCGTGCGCCTTACGCTCGACGGGCGCACCTATTCGCAGCAGTTAACGTTGCGCCGCGATCCGCGGCTCGCCGCGACTGATGCGGATCTGCTCGCGCAGACGGTGCTGGCGCGCTCGATCGAGTCGCTGCTAACGCGCGTCCGCGAAACGCTCGCCACGGCGGTGCGCTTGCGGGCGGCGAACCCGGCGGCGGCCGCGCGCATCGACGCAGTCGCCGGGGTGGTGCCTGCGCCCGCACCCGACGATTCGACCGGCAGCGCACAGTCGAACGATACGACATCGCTTCGTTACGATGCCAGACTCCTCGAGGAACTCGAATCGTCCGTCGAAAGCGCCGACGAACGCCCCACCGCAAACGAAGCGGAGGCCTGGACCACGCTACGCGCCCGCACGGCACGGGCGCTCGGCGCCTGGCAGTCGCTCGCGAGCGGACTGCGTTGACGTTGAGGCCCAGACGTGCGGCGCGAAAACTGCTCTTACTTTTCGCTGCGCTCGGCCCGATCGCCACGCCCCCGCCGAGCGCGTCAGCGAAGCCCGCCGTAGCAGCATTCGCAACGACGGCGACGGGTCTTCACGGCGCCGTTGCGACCGATCAATATCTGGCCTCGCAAACCGGATTGCGAATCTTGCGCGAAGGCGGCAACGCGGTCGACGCCGCGATTGCGATCGGCTACACGCTTGCCGTCACGTTTCCGGCGGCGGGAAACCTCGGCGGCGGCGGCTTCCTGCTGATCCGATTCGCGGGAGGCGGCACGCACTTCATCGATTTTCGCGAAACGGCGCCGGCCGCCGCGCGGCCGAACATGTATCTCGACGGGCGCGGCCGCGAGATCGCGGATCTCAGCATCGCGGGCCCGCTCGCAGCGGGCGTTCCCGGCAGTGTCGCGGGTCTGGAATACGCGCGCACCCACTATGCGACCCTCGGCCGAAGCGAACTGCTGCGCGACGCGATCGGCTACGCGAGCCGCGGCTTCACGTTGACGCGCGCCGACGCCGCGTATTTCGCCTACGATAAAGCATTACTCATGAAGTACTCGGCCACGCGGGCGATTTTCGCCGGCGCCTTGGGGAACGTGCCGGGTGCGGGCATCGTGTTGCGTCAACCGGATCTCGCGCGAACGCTGCGGCTCATCGCAGCCCACGGCCGCGACGGCTTCTATCGCGGAGACGTCGCGCTTCGGCTCGCCGCCGCCGTGCACGCTGCGGGCGGCATCATCACCACGCGCGACCTCGAGCGCTACCGGGCGATCGAGCGAAGGCCGCTCGCCTGTTCCTATCGCGGTTATCGGCTGCTGACGGCCCCGCTCCCGAGTTCCGGCGGCGTCGCCATCTGCGAAATTCTCGGCATGCTCGCTCGCGACGCCCGGGGACCGACGCCGCGCAACCTTGCGGCGACGCATTTCGAACTCGAAGCGGAACGGCGCGCGTTCGCCGACCGCAACACGCAACTCGGCGACCCGGCCTTCGTGCGTTCGGCGGTCGCATCGTTGCTCGCTCCAGCGTATCTCGCGCGCGAACGCGCCACGATCGTCCCGGATCGCGCCACACCATCGCGCGACATTCGCGGCGGCGGCGTTGCGAGCCACGAAGGCTCGAACACCACGAATTACAGCGTTGTCGATGCGGCCGGAAACGCCGTCGACGTCACCTACACGATCAACAACCTCTTCGGAAGCGGTTTCGTCGCCGGCACGACGGGCGTGCTTCTCAACGACGAGATGGACGATTTCACGACCCGCGCCGGTGCGCCGAACTTATTCGGACTGATCCAAGGCCGGGCCAACGCAATCGCCCCCGGCAAACGTCCGCTTTCATCGATGTCTCCGACGATCGCCGTCGGTCCGAAAGGCCGGATGCTGCTCGCCCTCGGCGCTGCCGGCGGCCCCCGCATCATCACGACCACGCTCGACGCGCTGCGCGCGGTCCTCGACTACGGTGAAACCTCCGGCCAGGCCCTCGCGGCCCCGCGCATGCACATGCAGTGGCTGCCCGACCTGGTCTACGCGGAGCCCGCGACCTTCACGTCCGGTACGCTTGCCGGTTTGCGGCGCATGGGGTACGACGTCCGTTTCGGCCCGGCCGACTCGGCCGCTAACGCCGTCGCGATCGGGCGCGACGGACGTCGTGAGGCGGCGCACGATCCCCGCGTCCGCACGGGCGAGGCCCTGGCGTACTAGCGGGCGTCGCTTTTTAGGCCCGGGGTCCGGGAGCGGCCCGGATGTGGTATGGTCGGAGCATGGTGAATCGAGACGAACGGGGCGGCACCGAGACGGCGATCGTTCCCGCGGTCGACGTCCTCAACTATTTCATCTCGCGGCAAGTGACCGTTATCGGGCAGCATCTCTTCCCCGGAGATACCGCGAGCGACAACGTTCACGAGCTCGGCGAGTGCACGGTTACCCGGGTCGGCGGGATGCTCGTTTTTGAGGACATCCGCAATCGCAAGAATGTTTGGAAAATCGTCGAGTCCGACTTTCGGCTCACGCAAGTGGACGCGACGAGCGTTCGCTTCAGCAACGCCCGCGACGAGTACGTCGTTTTCGAACGTACCCCCGCGGTCGTGCCGGAGAAGCGGAACTAGCGCCTCGTTTCGGAGCGCCTTAGTTTCGGAACGTGCGCGCGGCGTCGTGCACGCGCTGCAGCGATGGCCGGGCTGCACTCTCGAGCGCGGCCCAGAACGCGCAGTTGTGGTCGGCGAAGAAGCCGAACGTCGGCCCGGGCACGGGCGGCACGAGCGTCTGCATGTCGCTCGACACCGGGACGAACGGATACCAGAGCGGCTCTCCGGGCACGTTCGGCTGGTACGTTTTGGCAAACTGCACCCAATACGCCACCATCGAGGCGCTCAAGCGGTGCTCGGCGGGAGTGAGCGGCGGGTTCGATCCCGTGAAGCGGTCCCAGATGAACTGCAGTTCGCTCGCATGGGCTGCGCCGTACGGAAAGCTGACGGGCGGCAAGAACGGCTCGGGCGCGTTCTCGTCGGCGAATTCATAGGTGAAGATGGGCGCGAACGGTTTGATCGCCGTGTCGGCGCCATACGCGGGGCATGAGAAGATGTAGTCGGTGACGAGCGTCGCGAACGCGAGATCCGGGCTCGGGTAGTTGGCCAGCGGATACTCTTTGACGATCGCCTGGGCGGCGGCTTCGCTGCCGACGCCTGCGGCGATGAGGGGCTCGTACTCCGCGGCGGTAATAGGACCGACGAGCGGATTGAGATCGAACTCGGACGCGACGAAGAGCCGGTATTCATCGTGGTTGGAGCCGTCCATGATCGGAACGCGGTTGAAGTTTCCGGTCGCGAACGCGGCCGCCGGGGTCAGCGGCAACACGGTGCCGTCAACCGTAGGAACGGTCATGCCGCCCATCGCGACCTCTTGCGCAAGGAGCGCTTTCACGGGCACCGCGCGCAGGCACGTGGACGAGTCGCCCGGGCAGCCGAGCACCGCCGCCGTCGCGGTTCCGGAGGTTTCGGATTGGGCGAGCGTCGGCAGCACGAGCTGGTAGGCGCCGCTTTCGTCGATCGCCGCGTTGAAGAGCCCATGTGCGAGCGGCGAGGACAGTTGCGAGAAGACGCTGAGGCCGCCGGCGGATTCGCCGAAGATCGTCGTGTGCAGCGGGTTCCCGCCGAACGCGGCGATGTTCTGCTGCACCCAGGCGAGGGCCGCTTGTTGATCCATCAAGCCGTAGTTGACGGCGGGGTGGCTTTCCCCATCGAGCGTCGGCGTGGCGAAGAAGCCGAGGAGACCGAGCCGGTAGTTGAGCGTCACCACGACCACGCCTTGCGCGACGAACCGGTCGGGATTGTAGTCGTCGCTCTCGCCGCTCACGAACGCGCCGCCGTGGATCCAAACCATGACGGGCAGTCGCGAGGCGCTCGTGGCATGGGGCGGCGTGAAGACGTTGAGAAACAGGCAGTTCTCCGAAAGACTCGCCTGCCCGAACGCGCCGCCCGGTTGCGCGCAATGCGGGCCGAAGTGCGTGGCGTCGCGCGTCGTGCCCGGCGGATCGGCGGGAATCGGCTGCGGCGGCTGCCAGCGGTGCTTGCCCACGGGCGGCAAGGCGTATGGAATTCCGAGATACGCACGCATGCTGCCGGAGACGTTCCCGTGGAAACGTCCGCTCGGTGCGGTGACGTACGCGCCGGAAGCCCCGGCATCGCGTTGCAAGGCTGCGGCCCGCGCCGGGGCGGCCGGCAAAGCGGCGGAAAAAAGTGCGATGGCGCCGATCATGATCGGGCGAAAGAGCATAGACGAACCCCTCGGTCGGAAGGTGGGTGACGAAGCTAATTTCCGACCACGCCTTCCACCCTCGGTAGCGAGTTCCGCTTCGGCTCCGGGTTGCCGGTCACGATCGGGGCTCTTGGTGGCGCGACTTCTACGTCGCGCCGTGCAGCTCGCTCAGAATACGATCGATTGCGGCGGTCGCCGTCGCGGTCGGCGCGGCGTCGGCGCCCTGCGTGAGCAGGTAGAGCTGCGTTAGACCTTCGTTTGCGCTCCGGAACCGCGCCGCGGCCGCCGCATCCTTGCGTAGCGTCGCGCGTTCGAATAGCGTCGCGGAGCGATCGATGCCCGTCGCCGTTCGAAGATCGAGCGCGTACTGCGTGCGAAGATCGGCGGCCGCTGCGGTCACGCGCGGATCCATGCGCACGGTCAGCGGCTGCACGAAGGTTCGGCCGCCTACGCTCAAGCGTACGCGGTACGTGCCGGGAAGCACGAGAACGCCGCGGGGCTCGCGCGGCGTTGCGTGAACGATCGCGGCGATCGGATAGTCGCTCGAAAGCGAGTGCGGCGCCGTTTCGTGCAAGTCCCAGACGAAGCGATGATCGCCCGGCGTCGCGGCCGGAATTGACGGCGGCGCGACCCAGTAGGTCGGGATATTGAGGTCCGGGTCGGGCGTCGGCGGTACGTCCGTGCTCGCGAAGCTGCGAACGACGCGTCCCGCCGCGTCGGTGATTTCAATGTGCAGCGGCCCCGCCGTATCCGCGTCGACGGTGTAATCGATGATCGCGCCATCGGGCGGGTTTTCACCGGCCGGCTCTTCCGGCGGCAAGGGTGTATCGGGATTCGTGTTCGCGCGCACGCGGTACGCGGCGGGCGGCGCGAAGAGGTGCGTGCCCGCGCTCGCGGGCGTAGCGGCCACTCGGCCCGAGGGTTCGATCATTTGACGCAACGGTTCGATGTCATCGAGAATCCAAAACGAGCGGCCGTGCGTCGCGGCGACGAGGTCGTCGCCGTGTTCGATCACGTCGCGGATCGAGGTCGTCGGCAGATCGTCTTGCAGCGACTGCCAAAACCGGCCGTCATCGAACGAAACGTGAACGGTCTTTTCCGTCGCGGCGAAGAGCAGGCCCGGCCGCTTCGCGTCTTCGCGTACGGCGTTGACCGGTTCGTCCGCGGGGATGCCGGCGTCGCGGCGCTGCCAGGTTGCGCCGCCGTCGTGCGTCGCGTAAACGTACGGCTGCCGGTCGTCGAGGCGCTGCCGGCTAACGGACACGTACGCGGTGCGGCGGTCGAAATGCGACGCGTCGATTTGCGTCACGCGGCTCCAGGGCCCGAGAGCCGGCGGCGTCACGTTGCGCCAATGCGCTCCGCCGTCGTGCGTGACCCAGACGAGCCCGTCGTCGGTGCCGGCCCAAAGGAGCTTCGCATCGAGGTACGACGGCGCGAGGCTATAGATGACGCCGCGATGTTTGCCGTTTTTCGGATCGCCCGAGGCGAAGTCCGCAAGCGTTGCGGGTTCGCCCGGGTCCCGGCGCGTGAGGTCGGGGCTGATCTCTTTCCAGGTGCGGCCGCCGTCGCGCGTCGCGAAGACGACGTTCAAGCCGAGATAGAGCGTCCGCTTGTCGACGCGATTCCAGACCAGCGGATTGGTGCGGTCGAAGCGGTAGCGCTTGCGATCGTACGTTGGTGAAACATCTTGCGTTTGCCCGGTGCGCTCGTCGTACACGGTGACCTTGCCGCCGTAGATCAGCCACGGGTGGAGCGGATCCGGCGCGACGTAGCCGTATTCTTCGGTGCCGACCGGATGGAATTCGCGGAACGTGATCGCGCCGTCGTTGCCGCGGCTCCACACTTCCGCGCTGCCGCTCTCCTGTTGGCCGCCGAACACGCGGTAGGGAAAGCGGTCGTCGGCGCTTACGTGATAGAACTGCGCGGTCGGCTGATTGTACCAGGAACTCCAGGTCGCGCCGCCGTCCGTCGAGAGCGTCGCGCCTTGATCGACGCCGAGGACGATTACGTTCGAATCCGTCGGATCGATCCACACCGTGTGGTAATCGTCGCCGCCCGGCGCACCCTTGATCGCGGTCCACGTCTTCCCGGCATCGATCGAACGATAGGTCGACGTATTCGCGCTATAGACCGTATCGCGATTAGCGGGGTCGGCCGTGATGCCCGCAAAATCCTCGGCGCGGCCGCACACGCGTTCTTCGCTATCGGTCCGCTGCCACGACGCGCCGCCGTCGTCGGAGCGAAAGACGCCGCAGTGGTCCTCGGGCTCCTCGACGATGGCATAGAGCCGCTTGGAGTCGCTTGCGGCGACGGAGAGTCCGATCCGCCCGGCGCGCGCGGGCAATCCCCCGCCGAGCTTCGACCAATGGTCGCCGCCGTCGCTCGATTTGTAGAGCCCGCCCCGGTCGTAACGCTCGTACACCTGCGTGAGATTCCAGGGACCGTTTCGCGACGACCAGAGCGCCGCGTACACGACCTTCGAATCGTTCGGGTCGATGACGACGGTGACGGCGCCCTGATCCGTGCCATCGCCTAAAACTTTCTGATACGACGCCCCGCCGTCGACCGAACGAAAGAGCCCGCGTTCGCCGCTCGGCCCGTACGGATGCCCGACCACCGCGACGAAGAGCCGTTCGGCGTCGTGCGGGTCGACGGCGACGGCGTTGATCTGCTGCCCGTCGCGCAAACCCTGATGGGTCCAGGTCGCACCCGCGTCGTTCGAGCGATACATCCCGTCGCCCGTCGATAAGTCCGGGCGGCGCAGCCCTTCGCCGCTGCCGGCGTAGACGATATCGGGATTCGACGGAGCGACGGCTAAAGCGCCGACCGAACCCGTACCCGTCGCATCGAAAATCGGATTCCAGGTCCTTCCATAATCGAGCGACTTCCACACGCCGCCGTCGTTCGGCGCCATGTAGAAGACGCCGGGCCGCGCCGGCACGCCGGAGACCGCGACCGTCCGGCCGCCGCGAAACGGGCCGATGAGGCGCCAGTGCAACGCCGCGAACGGGCGCGCGGCCGGCTGCGGCGACGAGGTCGTAGCGACGGCTTCGCGGACGGCGACGAGACTGAAAAGGAGAATCGCAAAGCGCCCGAAGCGCAACGCCGCGCTCACGTCGTTAGCAGGCGTGCGCTCTGCGAATCTCGCTCGCAGCTCGCCTCGCATCGTGTGCTCCCCATAAAGCTACAGCGCTCGTTTCTTCTTATCCATCACTTGCCAAATCATCGGCGTGAAGATCAGCTGCATGGCGATTCCCATCTTGCCTCCGGGACAGACGATCGTGTTAGGTCGCGACATGAACGAGTCGTGGAGCATCGAGAGCAGGTACGGAAAGTCGATGCCCCGCGGCTGCGTGAAGCGAATGACGAGCATGCTCTCGTCGAGGGTCGGGATCGTCCGGGCGATGAAGGGATTCGACGTGTCGACGATCGGCACGCGCTGAAAATTGATGTTGGTCCGCGAGAACTGCGGCGTGATGTAGTTGACGTAATCCGGCATGCGCCGCAGGATCGTGTCGACGATCGCTTCCTGCGTGTGGCCGCGCGCGGTCCGGTCGCGGTGAAGTTTTTGAATCCATTCGAGATTGATCGTCGGCACGACGCCTACGATCAGATCGGCGTAGCGTGAAACGTCGATGGTCTCCGTCGCCACGGCGCCGTGCAAGCCTTCGTAGAAAAGCAGATCCGTACCGGCCGGGATGTCTTCCCACGGCGTGAAAACGCCCGGCTCGAGTCCGTACGGGGCTGCCTCGACGTCGTCGTGCAAGTATTTGCGGATCCGTCCCGTGCCCGTTTCACCGTACGTGCGGAAGAGGCTTTCGAGATCTTCGAAGAGATTGCCGTCGGGTCCGAAGTGACTGAAAATGCGTCCGCCCGGATGCGTTTCGGCTAACTTCGCGCGCATCTCCGCACGATCGTACCGGTGAAATGCGTCGCCCTCCACGACGGCGGGCGTGATGCCCTCGCGCCGGAATATCTCTTGAAAAACCGTCTTGACGGTGGTCGTGCCGGCGCCGGACGAACCGGTGATCGCGAGCACGGGAAATTTTGCCGACATGCGTAGGTAGCTCCGTCTAGACGGTGCGGAAGAGCGACCGCGTTTTGAATAGCGGCGTTTCGAAAGCGAGCTCTTCGCCCCGGTCGAAGGCGGCGTGATAGCGCTCGAGGCGTTCGACTTCGCTACGCGAGCCCAGGATGACCGGCACGCGCGCTTGCAGTGTGGACGGCACCACGTCGAGGATCCGCTGCCGGCCGGTCGAGGCCGCGCCGCCGGCCTGTTCGACGATCATCGCCATCGGCGCGGCTTCGTAGAGCAGCTTGAGGCGCGCCGGGTTGGCCGAATCTTGAGAGTCGCGCGGATCGATGAAGAGCCCGCCGCGCACGAGAATCCGATAGACGTCGGCGGCGAGCGAATCGACCCAGCGCATCGTGAAATCCGCGCCGCGCGGTCCCGTTTGGCCGCTCACGCATTCCTCGATGTAGTGACGGACGGGCGGTTCCCAAACGCGTTCGTTCGAGGCGTTGATCGAAAACTCGGTCGTCGTAGCCGGGATGCGCATGTCGGGATGGGTCAGCGTGTAGGCCCCGATCTCTCGATCGAGGGTGAAGCCGTGCACGCCCGCGCCGAGCGTGATCACGATCGTGGAGGACGGTCCGTAGAGCGCGAAGCCCGCGGCGATTTGGCTCGTGCCCGGCTGCAGGAAATCCTCGGCGCGGGCGCTCGTGATGCCGTCGGGGGCGCGCAAGATGCTGAAGATCGTGCCGACGGCAACGTCGACGTCGAGATTCCGCGACCCGTCGAGCGCATCGAGGGCAAGCAGATAGCGGCCGCGCGGGTAGTCCGCGGGAATCGCATACGGAACCTCGCCGCTCTCGGTCGAGGCGATCCCGCACAGCTTGCCGCCCCACTCGCACTCGCGCAGCATGATTTCGTGCGCGCTCGGGGCCACGGCATCGAGCGCGCCGCGCGAAACCGCCGAGGCAATGAACTTGCAGGCGGTCTGGACGTCGTTGAGGAGGGCGGTGAGCTCGGCGTCCGGCTGGGCTCGCCGACGCTCGTTTTCGATGATGAATTTGCTGAACGTGGTCCGTCGCTGCTGCATGGTCTCCGTCGATTGGCCCTATTGCATAGAAAGCAGGCGTTCGACTTCGTGCGGCTACCTACTGCAGGCGACCGGCAAGGTGGCTTCGACGACCCACTTCCCCGCCCGTCGCTCCGCGCGGAGCCGGGCACCGAGCCGTTCGGCGATCATGAGGCCGCGGCCACCGTCGTCCGCGCGCTCTCGCCGGGCAACGCTCTCGAGGTCGAATCCCGGTCCCTCGTCGGTAATTTCGAGCCCGAAGCGGTCGCCCTGGCAGCGAACCGCGGCGTCGGCGCCGGCTTTTCCGTGCCGAAGCGCGTTGGTGAGCAGTTCGCCGAAGATGATCTCCGCCGCCTCGACATCGGACGACGGCCCGCAATTGCGTAGCAGCGCCTGGCGAAAGTCGACGCGGGCGCGTGCCGCCGATGCGAAGTCGCCCGGCGCGATGCGCCAGTGCTCGTCAAACGAGCACATGGAACATTGCGGGACCAGCGTCAGTCAAAACCACTACCTCACGGACCGAACCGAAGCGTTCGAGGGGCGATTGCGCTTCCTTTTGCCGGAAGCGGTGAGAAACAAACCAGTTTCTCGGCCGCCGCATGGTCGTCCGGAGGCAGGTTTTAGCGAGGCCTCTCTCGACCCGGTCCGGGAAGCGTCAGCCGCTAATCGCGGTCGAGCCCCGGGTCGCGCGCGGTCGGCTGATGGAAGAGGCTCGACGCGGCCGCGCCCGAGGTGATCGGCACGTAGGGCAGCGGCGTCTGACTGTAATCGAACATGCTCGAAAGGTCGTCCGACCGCGCATCCGACGTGCCGAG
>Ga0116227_10011703_pt1 | contig 14628 bp, 3 predicted proteins | sample S1TSphgellanicum_FD_89693 | JGI IMG/M metagenome (GOLD analysis project Ga0116227, IMG submission 89693) | Host-associated microbial communities from peat moss isolated from Minnesota, USA - S1T2_Fb - Sphagnum magellanicum MG | ecosystem: Host-associated > Plants > Peat moss > Unclassified... | reverse complement strand
CTGGTTCATTCTCACCATTTGTTGGTGAAATTTGCATGGAACCTTTTGTGAGCTTGGTAAGTTTCTTATTATTCATGCTTGTAATGGAACACATATTGAAAAGCTTGGTATATATGCCCCATGAATGCCATACCAAACAATATTTTTTAATGTAAAAGATTAGGTCTAGCATGTTGAATAATATTGCATAATAATAATTACATGTTATAACAAAGGAATGCATTCTCCTAAACCTTTTTTTGGCATGAAATTTTGCACAAATGTCAAAAATAGAAATAAAAAGAATATTATTTTGCATTTTTCCCATATTCTAGGAAAGAATCATCAAATTTCAAAAATCAAGTCTCTTTTTCAAAAAAATCACCACATTTCTATTTGGGTTCTAAAGGGGGATCTTTTTTTATAACATTTTTTCAACTTTTTGGACAAGTTGTAGAGACCTACCCCCGTTTAATGTTAAATTCCTCTAGGGATGCTTGCATATAACACATGAAAAAATTGGAAAAAACAATCACTAGTTCTCCTTGTAAGTTTCTTTACTACTCAATAATGTTTACCATGCAAAGCACACCAACTTGGCCCAAGAAAAGAGCCTAATTAAACAATTTGGGCATGTTTTGATTTGACCTCCTCACAAACCATTTGACATAAAAAAGGCAAGGTTAGGGAAAATGAAGCTTTCAAATGAAACTCAATTATTTTTTTGAACTCCTCAAATGAAAGGTGAAGAAAAAAAATTCTAACATAAAAAAGTTTCTCCTCTTTATGTTTGCTTGGGAAATAGGAGCTCCACACAAAAGAGAGGATCAAATGATTAGGGAGTCAAACCCAATATGAAACCCTTATTTTTAAGCCATTATAATCCCAAAGCTGGCAAAATGTTTTCTAAACCCATCCATGAAACATAACTTTTAAACCGATCATAACCATAATGATTTTATTGTGGCTAACGTTTTGCCATTTTTAAGCCTAAAAAATGGCATTTTGATGTATGCAAAAGATTTTGCATGAAAAGGAAAAGGCCTAAATTTTCCAAATTGTAAGAAACCAATTCTGAAAATCTCATGTATAAGATCAATTTGGTTCATTTTTCTTGTGCATGATCAAGTTTTTGGTGGCATGACAAAATAGGGGGGGAAAAAAAAACATTGAGCTACAAAAGCTAAACACCATGACTAATAGAAAATTGAAAATAAAGTGAAATAGAGGACAATAAAAAAATCTATCTATTAAAGAAGGTAGTTTGTTTTGTTTGTCATGTTGATGTCACTCAAACCAAGTGCCTCCCATTGCACAACTGGTATTGTTGGAAAGCCTTTGGTGAATAGGGGTGCATGAAGGTGATTCCATATTGTTTGGACTTATGGTGTGGGAATTATTGAATATTCAATCATTTTGTCAAAGAAAATTCAAGAAGATCAAAACTAAAATTTTAAAGCAAATTGAAGTGAACTCTTTGTAATATTGGAAGGCCCTTGATGATTGGGATTTCTTAGAGTTGACTTTATAAATTTTAGACTTATGGTGATTGAATTTTGAGTTATTTTTATCATTGAAAGTTAAATTAAGTTACAGAAACTAGAAAAACTATTTGGGTAACAAGTTCAAACTTGGGCCAACAAAAAAGGTCACATGATTGATGAGAATACACTATGCCAAAACATGGCAAAGATGACTACACACATGATTGGGTTTGTAGTTGTAAATGCCATCGAATATATATATAATTTTTTCCCACCTTTTAAAAACATAATGAATCAATAAAAATGGTATAAATGTTGTATTTATTACCATGTGTTATATTTATTTGTAATTATAAAACATATTTTGAAATAAAATATGTTATCTATGAAATATAAATTATTTTCAACATTTGAAAATTTATAAAAAGCATTAAAATTATTTAAATGTCATAATTATTAATTTATACACATATTTTTTATTTCATAAAAAAATATCAAATTTTATTATGAGTAATAAATTTTAATCTTATATTTTTTTCCAATTCATAAAATGTGATTTAATACATATAAAACATTTAAAAATTCCAAGTTGTATGACCAAATATTTTGATAATTACTAATTTGATCAAATTTTATATTCTTTGCTACCCATCACATGGAAACATGAAAAACAATGCCATTTGGGGCATGTGGATTTTTTTTGAAATTCATTGGATATCACTAATGAGAATATATTTCATTATTAATGTCAAAAAACCCCAAAAAAATATTCATTTAAATAAATTTTGGAGCAAGAGTCTCAACTTATAAGTTTTAATTATATTTTAAGCATCAATTATTTATTTAATTTTATGGTTTCAAGAACTTTGGTATTTTTTTTTCCATTTTTTGGAAATTAAAAAAAAATGAAAACCATTCCCCAAATTTTGTTTTAGCCACTATCCAGAAATTCACATTAAATAATTAATAACTCTAACGAAAAAGTTCTAAAAATTATAAAGTATTAGTGATTTATTTGTGTAATAATTATGTGTTTAATCATCTACAAGTTTTAATATGCTTACATCACAAAATTCCTTAGGCAAAATTTTAATATTATTATAATGAATCTTAGATTTATGTTATTTATTAAGTTTTTTTTCACATCATTGTTGTGTGTTTTTCATTTTATTACTTTATTGTTGATAAAATGGTTGTTGAAAATATATAAACATAATGAAATTCTTTTTTGACTTATTAATTGCATGATTATGATGATGAAAAGAATAATGGTTTGTCATTTTACCATTATTTTCATGACACAAATGCAAAATTTTACCATTCAAAGATATTTAAGATTTATATCATTTTAAGTAATTATTATGTGTATATTGATACTATGATAGTAAAATATAATTTTAAGATTTGTTAAAATAACTAAAAAATAACATTTGATCCAAATTACGCTATATACCAATTCCTTTTTTTTTACATAATCATTTTTCCCCAGGAAGTTTGTGATGTACTAGGTACATATGTTTACCTTTTAGTTTTTTTCCCTTTTAATTTTTTTTAATGTTTGAAATTGTATATTATTAAATAATTATATGGTGTTCATGAAGAAGAGTTTAGTCACGTATTCTTATCCATGAAGATTTTTAGTCATGTAATCATTCCCATGGTTACAAAAATACGACTAGGTACAAAAACATGGCATATATGATTACATGACTAAAAATGGTCAGTAGTCATATTTGTCATTGTCATAAATGTCAAGTTTTGGCATAGTGATAAATCAATACAAATGAATATTCATAGTGTTGCCCAACTAAATTATTTAATTGATTACAACAAAAGGTCCAAAAGTTTGGTAATTAGGTCAAGCAACATCGAGACATCTAAAATTTAGATGTGTATCAACTTGGAAGGTTCAAATTCATAAGAACCATTCAATGAACATATAAATGCACAACATTCTCAATTATTTCTTTTGCTCCTAATGGAACTATCCATATGGAAATCGGCCCTTTTACAATTATTTTAAATATTATTTAATATGCAATTTGCAATTGGCAAAAACTTTTGTGAATGCTTGTAGCTTGTAAGATGGTTAGTGGTTGACACACATTGAAAATGGTGGCTTACTAGCAAGATGCACTTTTTTCTCATTGTGTTTTAAAGTTAACTAATCATCTAACAAATGTTATGTAATTATTTCAAACATATTCTTTCTTTTACAATGATTCTTTTTGTTTTGCAATTTGTTTATGATTTAACGTTTGTGATTCCACCTTTAGAAAAAAATTCCAATGAAATTATAATGGCACAAATTCACCATATATCAAAAACACTTGTAGAAAACCCCCCTTTTTGACCAAAAACATTTCAATTAATTGTGATTTACAACTATGTTGCAGCTGGAATTTTTTAATTTTTAAATAGAATAATGGCAATTACCAATTAAATTGACTCATCAACTAAATTGGTATATAGTTGGAAGTAGTTTTCAACTACGTGACATTTTGCCAAGTATTCCATTCAATATTCTAAGCATCAAGAATGTCTCCAAGTTGAAATGTCTATTATGTTGGTAAATAGTGAAAAACATGTCTTGACTAAATGTTTTCCAATTGGCACATAGTCAAGAAGTTAACTAATGTTCAACTATTTTGATGACACCATCAACACATATATGGATGATAAAATGTATCTTAACGGATGGATGAAATACAATTTCATTTACAACTTTGTTACAATTATCTTTCAACTCAACAAAACAACTAATATCTGACTTTGCTTTTATACACACGACATATGTTAATATTTATGCTAAATTATGATAACATTAAATTACATGTAAAATTAAAGTGTATAAATGAATAAGTTATATGTGATATTTTTTTGTAATGCATATAATTTTTGAATAAAATTTCTTGAATATGAATTAATAATTTAATCTTGTATATATTCATACATGTAATATTTGATTTTTCCATAGACCAAATTTATTTTAGGACATATCAAATAATGATATGTAATTAAGGATTAAGTTGTGGAATCTTGATGTTTATTCATTTCATTTTGTGTGATAGTTTAATATTTATTAAAAATTATGACCAAAATTCATCAAACATTGAAATACATGTAAATTTCTTTGCAAAAATCAGTGATTATGTATGATCATTGATGTAAATATGTTTTTGTGCATTTAATTAATAATAATTAATAAATTGAAATAAATTATTTTTAAAATTTGAAATATAAGTTGAGAATAATGCATATGTTCAATAAATGTAATTTCTAATTTCTTTGTAAATCAAATTTAGCTTTCAACATATCAAGTAATGATAGATGACTAAAATTTTGTGGAACTTTAATGTTTAGTCATTTTTATACATATGATAGCTTATAATTTTTTTTAAATATCAAAATTCATTAAACTAAAATCACTTGTAAATTTTATTTATAAAATGAATGGTTATGTACTATGCAAATAGTTTTTTCATTTAAATAATAAATTATATATTAAAATATTTTTTAATAAATTGAAGTATAAGTATAAAATAATGTGTATTGAAGTGCAAGTTAATAACAATATGTTCAACACATGTAATAATAGTTATTTCTATGTAATTTAAATTTAAATTTGCAACATAAATAATCAAACATAACTATGATTATTTAGAATTGATGTAGTTGTTAATTTAATGTTTAATTAATGTAATCTAATGATTATTTGGGAATAATTTGATAATTAACAGTATGTTACTATTGGTTTGAATATATCTTAAGTCTATTTATTTCATTATGAATTTATTTTATAGTAATTAATAATAATAATTGGCATTGTTAGTAGGAACATTTAATAAACAATTTTATAGTTTCAAAAAATCTCTTCTCCTTCCACCCTACTTTTTCTTTAGCTTTTTCATTCATATCTTGTTTTAATTCTTCTATTGTTTGATGTGTGTAAGTTTTATTTTGCACATTTGTGTGACATTTTTTTTCTTGTATATTTTCTTGTTTGTCCTTGGTGCTAGGGCAACATGGTGTCTCTCACATTGTAGCTATTTTTGCATCTTTCATCACACCTACTATTTGCACCTATTTATGTCTTTTATTTTCCCCGCATGCTCCCATTTCCACTTCTTTTCCAAGTTTCTTTCCTCACTTTTTAAATTTTGTTATTGTTTCATGTGTGCAAAAGTTCTTTTGTTATGTTTTTGTTTTGTAATTTTTTTCCATGCAAGTTTAGCACTATTAAATTTATTTCAATATTTTTACTATATTTTATCTTTACTCAATGTACATTATATTAATTTATAGTAGTTACAACAAGTTAGTTAATAATACAAATAATAATATTTAAATAACAACTTAGCTTATATTAGTTACAATAGTTTTTTTTTATAAGTATTTTTAAAAGCATTAAAAAAATTTACTATAGTGAATTATGTCAATTAGTAATGAATAATGTCAGTTAATAATGGAACATGATGATTATATAATGACCTTATAGTGACATAAATTTAGGCAAGTGAAATGATTAGGGTGGGGTGAAAGTATTTCACTTTTAAAGTCCCATAGTGATTTAGACTAATGAAGTGCACCCTATTTTTGGACTACTGTCCAATCATAAACCATTTGAAGTTTTAGGATTTTTACATGTTTTTTAGGGTGGGTATTTTGGTTGGAAACGATTTGAGGTTTTAGGTTTTTGTCACAATTGTGCAATGTGTTTATGGTCTTCTCCATGAATCCCTTAATGTTACCAAAAAATTTCAAGTTCAAATTTTTTTTGGTGCTCAAATCTTAATGGAGAATCTTGCCCCTTTTGAGGAGGTCATTTCCATTTTATTACAAATAGTGTGCAAAATAATATAAGGTACAACTTATTAAAAAACCATATAAAATATAATTTATTTCAATGTAATTAAGGTGTTTACAATTCATTATGAGAATATATCTAAAATATACCTAAACCATGCCATTATTTCATAGCAAATTTAAAAGTGTCTTTTTATTTTAGGTGCTTCCAAAAATATACAAAAAGTGAGCTCCCAAGGCCCCTCACAACCTTGTTTCTTACTATATAGATAAACATGCATTGTAAGAAAAATGCTTCTAATGGTAATTGGATCATGGATCCAAAGTGTATGCTTGAGAAAAAAGAGATTTCTTGTGGTCAATTTTTTACAACCATTATCCTCCAATAGTTGAATAGTGGTCAAGCATCAAAAAATAGACAAAAACTTGTTCAACTTGAAGTGAAAGCACACTATGGGGGAGCCAAGATTGTTGTCACATTGTATTGTTTTTAAGTGGTCCCATAATTGAACTTCAACCATGTCATTGTTATAAAGGATTTTCACAATGTTTTTGCATATTATGGTAAGTTAAAACCCAAAGAAGTCAAATGCCAAAGAAACTACATTTTTTTTTTCATATGATGTGATGTTAGAGTATATTTTTGTGTCAAAAAAATATATGTCACACCATACTATAAAATGTAAATATAATCAAGAAAGGATTGAAATGATTTCAAGTCTTTATGAAATTTATAGTATCTACTAAACATTTTGATTCCATGTGATTGGAATAAGTTTATGAACCGTGTGAAGAGTTTGATCATTATCATATCACAAATTGATGTTTTTCAAGGTGATGACCATAAGTATGTGATAAATTAACATTCTAACAAACAATCACTTTCCAATGGAAGATGACAAGATATGTGAAATGGCTCATTTTTTAAATTTTCATTTCAAACATTTTTTGGTTGACTAATTTAAACCCAAACCTAGTGTAACCAAAAACATAAATGGGCTTTATTATATTACACATAATATAAAATATAACCATTTTTCTTTGAATTTTATCTTTGAATTTTTTTTTCAAATAATATTAGATAACATTAACTTTGCGAAAACCAAAATATCAAGCCCAAACATTAAAAGTGAAATCCAAAATTAAATGTAACATTTTGCAGGTGTCATGAAACTATTTAAATTGGCCCCCCATAATGTGTTTTCACCCTTTGCAACTATTTTAACCTATTGAATAAATGTAAGCCAATGATTGATTATGAGGATTTCCAACCCCTATATGAATCTTTGAAACGTTGATTTGACCCCTAAAAACATTGGTTGAAAATTAGATAAAAGCTTAAAATGTAGGAAAAGATGAGGTGTGTGTGGCTTGTGGGGTGGGACCCAATTGTGAGTTCTTTCTTTTGCGTGAATGCATGCTATAGTGTAGACAAAAAATTGTCATAGTTTGACAAGTTTCAATACCTACATGGAACTTTGATATATCATGGTGGATGTTTGAAAAACATTTTGTAAGAATGTTTTTCAATTAATGGTGGTTTACATCCCAATATATCATTGTATTATTAAATTGCAACAAATATGAACAAATTTATTAATTGGAGTGGTTATCAAATCTTCCAAGTATTCCATTATAACCTTTCCATTGTAATTAACTATTAAGTTTTTTATCCAAAATTCCAACTTTGTCTTTCTCAATTGTGATGAAGTCACAATTGTGGATAACATAAATTGGGCATGTGTGAATCTTTACATTATGCATGATTCTAATATCAAATACTATTGTTGTTGAATGCACAATAAGGGTGCAAACGGGATAACAAGAGCCACACCCACTTGCTTTTAAAATCGTTTTTAGGGAATATTCTTTTAAAAATCTTCCCAAAAAAATCTATAATTTTTATAATTTTTTAAATATTATTATATCAAAGTTTATGTAAAAGATTTCAAAATATATATATAATTTTCACAAGTTTTGAAATCTATTTATAAGTCATTTTAATGTTAAAAAACATTTGTTATAGTGTTCAATGAGTGTTTTTGAGAGTTTATTATTCATTGGATTTTTTCAAATTAATTCACATTTTCTAATGATATATTATGAACCTTACTATATAAAAAATTCTTATACTTTCAACACCAAATTAAATTACCACTTCTAAACATGAAAAACTAAACACTAGTTACACTTGTTGTGATTCATGTTAGTGTGACTACACCCATAAGTGTTTTTTGGATATGGGGCTAATAAATTGACTTTGTTGATTATGAACTCCTTCATAACAAAATGAGACTAGAAACAAAAGGTCATTACTTCAAGGTTGGTATGTTTTGGTGATAATGGGGTCAACATTTTCCAAGGCCTTAAATCAAGAATGATAGTCTAAATCCAATGTTATTATGTTACATTTGTCATCGATGTGCATTATATGGTTCATTAAAAAAAAATTGCAATACAAACCTTTTCAAACGTGCCTTTGGTTTTTTCACATTGAATTTTTTTACAATGTTTATATAATAACTTTAACCATAACCCCAAAAAGAATTTGGGGTTTACCAAATTAGCAAAGATCATGGAAACTAATGAAAATAAAATTATATGCCAAATCAAAACTAAATGAATATTGTCACAACCCTAACATCGGGTTTGTGATTAAGTGTGGAGTGTAAAAACATGTGAGGCTTTGAAAGAGTATGTTCAGGAATGAAACACATTCTCACAAGTGGGGCAAAATGCAAGAGAATGAGCCCAATGACTCCCAAAGTGCACTCCCACTATAGGAGTTCATGCATTCATGCGGGATTATATTCAAAGCTTTAGTTGAAAGGGAAAACAAGCACCAATTTGGGACCTCAAAATACCATTGGAAATGTTTTTAAATGTAGCTACCTAAAATGCCCTTGCATCATTTGTTTAAACCTAAAATGCATGAGTTATACTCAAAAGAAGGGTCGAAAGTCAAATTGAAATTTTCACTCCCAACCACAAATCCTTTTAAAACAAAGGCTAAATAAACTTTGATTGGGGTGTGCCATACACCATTGGAAATATCTCTTTGACAGCTATAAGATATTTCCCTTGCATGCTCCAAACAAACTTGATTTGAAAAATATATAAATAGCAAAAAATTTGGGACAATAAAAGTCCCACTTGGGAGTCCTAAGAAAAAGTCTCATTTGGATGTAACCCCCATAGAAAGTCACAAATTATATTATGGGGAAAGGGGTGATGCCTCCTCCCAAAGGTTACAGGCCGTGTAAAGTTTAAACTTCAAGTAGTCCCTATTAAGTTTATCGCACCATTTGTGTCCAACTTACATTAATCGCCTTCTTTGTTTAGGTGTGCAGGTTAATTTCATATTGAATTCTTGCTTGTGAGTTCATTATAGTCCCATCCTAGAACTTCAACATGCCTTCTTGCCCTAGAAATGCTACAAACTAATTAAAAGCATGCCCCAATTTAATTTAATTTTTGTTGTTTCATTATGGGACCCACATTTAGGTCTTTCAAATAGTTTGGGGGTACATCAAATATCTATAATTACTCCTATCAAACATGTGTTGACTAAATACCACATGGGTTCAAATTCTTTAAAATGTACCAAAATCCTATCACAATGTCACCCTTTTTAATATATTTTAACCTAGTTTTTTCTAACCATATAAAGACATATTTATGAATGATTATGATGGAATCTAAAATTTTAATGGTCTAAAATATGGTACTTATGAAATATTTAACATTTAAAAAAAAATTAGTTTTGATGGGGACCAAAATATAGTGGGGAAAAAAATTATAATAAAAACTAGGTCATTTTTGTCTTGGTTGGTACACCTTAAAGGATTTTCACCCAAAACAAATGGCCTAAATTAGTATAATAAAAACTTAAAGGTATAATATTACAGTATATAATCTAAACTAAGTAACATAAACCTAGTCTAATTAAACTAATACACCTATAGTTAACTATAGGCTATAGTTTATAAATTATGTAATAATATTATTATAATTAATTAAACCATCCAACAATTAGCTATATCTATAATAATAATTGATATAACTAACTCCATTATTATTATTATTATATAATATTGAAATCAATAAAAATAAAATAATTATCTATAAAGTTAATGGTAATAATAGTATAATTATTTATTATATATGTTGCTATTAATATTATTCAATATATTCATATTAATGAAAATATAAATATTATTGTTACCTATTAGTTATTATTAGGTTAATATAACATAGATGTTAGGTAATACTTTTATCTAGCTTGCAACTAGGTTGGTCATATTTGTAACTAATTTGTTTATCCCATATGTTTTATCTTCCATTCCAATTTTAGACATTATATAAATGGGTGCATTAGACATGTTCACAAACCAAGCACCCAATGCCATTTGGGATGAGCCATTAAAAGAGGTTCAACCCTATTGTTAATCACAACAATAAAATAAGATTATACTAAACCTACCTATTTAGTGTAAGCCTAACTACTTACGTATATACCTAGGTGCAATTACCATGTGTCAACATCTAGTTTGCCTAGGTTGCCTAGGTCGCCAAACTAACCTAGACTACCTAAGTGGCCTACCTACTTACCTACCAAGTCAAGTCTCCAAATTTGAATGGTCATATCCTTAACATGTGTCATAAATTATATGGTCATCAAAATAGTTGCATGTGCAACTATAAAGATGCAATTAATCATAGATGTAAAATGTATAACCATTTTGTATAAATTATATAACCACACTATATATATTGTTGCATGCAACTGCATGTGAGCTACAACTTGTCCAAAACAACTACAAGGAATCTTAGTTGCATGTGATTCTTGTAAAAACACGATTTTCTTCTAGTGTTAATGTGAAAACATTGTTGGGGTTGAACGTGGTGATGCCATTTTTTAAAGGCAATAATTCTATAATTAAGTTTGCAAAATTTCTTTTGTCTATGATTTCATAACAATAATCAAGATTTGTGAAGGGGATGTATACCACATGTACTATGACAACTAGTCTTCTTTTCAATGTGATGTGTTCACTAATTTCATTGGCTTGATCATATCTATTTATTTAAAACATTAATCTTTGCTAGTATATAGATTTGAACATAGGAATTGATCATTTGGCTTTTAAATTTGTTGGGTAACACATTTGGGCCATGTTTTCAAATCAAATTGGGGCATCTATTTTTGTTGCAAGGGACATATATGGAAAGGTGGAGCAACCATGTCAAAAAGCTACCGCTTAGCTTATTGCAAAGTTACAATGTTTTTGTAAAAGATTTAATGGATGCATTAGGAGTTGTTTATCCACAATATTGGTTACAACTAAAACCTAAAAAAAGGTTCAATGTTCATTTGACAAATCATTAGGGTAACATTTTGTTATCCTAAGAAGATAAAACTTGAGGTAGTATGGGTTCGAAACTTGTTTTCAAATGTTACTTTTGACCTTCAAAATTTGTGTTTGAGTTTAGCATAATAAACAATGTTAAGTTGGCAATCTGCAAACCTTTTGATGTGAACATGTTAACCAAATTGTGGAGAACCTTTATTTCTCTTGGATTCTTGAAAAAAAGATCTTAAAGTACATCAAGTTGGTTGAACTTGCAATTGTGCAAGTAATTGGTTTGTTGAGGATGAATGTTGTTTTTCTATGCTAAATTTCATGAAAACTAAATTAACCATGCATTTGGAACTTGTCATTCACATGTTCATTCAAAAGTCTTCATTTTGCAAAACTTTCCTTTTTGAACAACAATGGATGAAAGCATGGTAAAATATATAATTCAATTACCTTGGCAATCTACTAGTTAAGCTAACAAGAAATAGGAGTAAAACCCATCATAAAATTATTATACATTTAATATTTTTACTTGAATGATGAAAAACAAGATACTTTTTCACTATTATGAATCAATTTTTAAATTTTAAGTTGTAAAAGTAAGTTTCAAGTAGACTTTTTTCTATGTGTAAGTAGCTTTTGAAGCCTACTTTTTGCAATGTAACATTTGTTTCAAGTATGTGTCAAGTATATTCTACCAAAGAAAAAGTAAATTTTATTTATTTTGTTTCTTTTGAATATACAATGATCTTTATGTTATAACTTCACACAAATCTATTCCATTAAATTTTCTAGAAAAAGTACTTTTGAACACCATTTTGGCCAGTCAAATTCAAAAGTACAAAGTTTTTCAAATTTTGTATTCAATTTAATACAAACCCAATGGAAAGCATCATAGTTTCAAATGAAATTTAAGTAAAAATTGAATCTACTTTCTCTTTTTAAACTTGATATTTTTTCATCAAAATTTTTTGTATAAAATACCATGCTTTCACCCCAATTTAAAATTGGAAAGACACTAGAACTCCATATGGTGCAAAAAGTTAAAGCTTAAAGCAAGAGTTTAATGGTTGAAAGGTAGTTCATGGCAAGGTTGCCAACTTCCAAGTTTTTTTTCTTATATCCTTCCTATACCTTCTTGTTTTGAAAATTTTGTTTGGAATTTGAATACATGGTTGCTGTTACAATGTTTTGGACTTCTTGTTCATGCAAACAACTACAACCACCTATTTAAATTTTGGTTAATAGAATGAAGATGTTGCCCATTGTTTCCATTATCTATGGTTATTTAAAATTTGTATCCAACCCCCTTGCTTGGGCTTGTAGGATTTGTCTTTGTAGTCAATATTACTAACTAATGATTTCTTTTATGCAAGTTAAACTTTATGTTGGAATGGCCAAGACCTTTTTTGGTTAATTCAATTCCCCCATATCGCACGTTGCCAAAATTTGGATTTAAAATAAGATTCACTTGCAAAAAACTTGAGTAAGAATAATGCATTGTGATTATAATTCTGATTCAATATAGTTCCTTTAACAAATTAAAATTGATCATTTTATTTCTTTTATTTTAAAAAAACTACAAATTTTACCACCATGTAGTTAAGATATAGGCAAGAATTATTTTCAAGAATTTGTAGTCAAATTCCAAAAATAAAATAATATTTAAATTAATTTAAATATGCCCTTGTTCCCTTTTGGATGTTGTTTAATTTAAAGATTAAATTTCAAGAACAATTTAGTTGATTGGACTTAATATCATAATATGATGTTAAAACCCTACACATGCATAAAACAATTTAAATGTTTTATTCTTGTTACTTATGCATGAAAATTCATTATGTTGAGTATAAGTACCACATAAGGTATTAGTTTTTGTTGTGCAATGGGTGAAAACATGAAAAAATGAACTAATTGCACCAAGGTTAAAGTCTTTTCCAAAGACTACATTTTCCATGTGGTAGTTTTCTATTGGTATATGTTGCATTTTTCACATAGTTTTTCAAACTGAATATCAAATTTGAAGCCAAATATGACATATGACATATAACATGATTAAAAAACTTAATTATTTTTGCATCAAGTCTTACATTATATTCAAATCTATAACTTTACTTTGAACCATGATTACAAATTCAAAACTATAATAATGCTTGAGGATGTTTGAATATCAAAATCTAAAAGGGTATACATATTTTTATTTTTTTAATATTTTGAACACATGGATCCCTTCTTGTGGATATATCAAAGTTCACAAAAAAAATTGAAATGATTTGGTGAACATTTGATAAGGAGAAACGACTTTTGAAGCAAAAAACCCACTTGTCCACATGTTTTTCTTGAGTGCTTTAAACATATAAAACGACTCTTGAAACATGGTGAATTTTCATGAAAATTTTGTAGTTGCAATTTTGAAAGTTTAAGACTTTATTTTAAAAATTAAACAAATGTTTTTGATATATTATGTAAACTCATAGTGATTTTTCAAAAATTCAAAAAATAGTTTTTAAAGACTATCCATACACTTTGTGGCTCCTTATTTCATGTTTTCATGCACCCAATGTGCACATCAAAAGCCATTTTCCAAATGAAACAAGAAGATAAGTTGAATGTCTACCCATTCATTAATATAAATTTTCTTCATATAAAGAGACATGTTCTTGAAATTTGACTAAGAAAATGTCAACCATTAAGTGAATTTTTAAAACAAAATTTTCCCTTTTATTTCAAAAAATGTGCTTTTCTTGTGTAAATTTGACTACTTTTATATCATTTAAAAAAAAAATCCCCTTCAAAGGCCTCCATGAAAAATAATAATGGAGTTTGCAATATTTGAAAGAAATTCAAATCTTCCCAAGGAACCTAAGATTTTATTAATACCCACAAAGATGTAATTTGATTATAGAAGAAAAATTACAATGTTTATCCACAAATGTCATTGATGCATTCATCAATTCCCTATACTCATTAATAGTTGCATATTATGAGATCTTTTGATT
>Ga0116227_10011702_pt1 | contig 14629 bp, 12 predicted proteins | sample S1TSphgellanicum_FD_89693 | JGI IMG/M metagenome (GOLD analysis project Ga0116227, IMG submission 89693) | Host-associated microbial communities from peat moss isolated from Minnesota, USA - S1T2_Fb - Sphagnum magellanicum MG | ecosystem: Host-associated > Plants > Peat moss > Unclassified... | reverse complement strand
GTTGACGATGATATGCGTAACATCTTCGCGCTAAGCAGTGCGTTGCAAACCTATGATATGATTGTAGAGATTGCTAACGACGGCGAAGAATCGTTAACCAAGCTTGAAGAGATACAAGGCATTGATTTAGTGCTGATGGATATTATGATGCCTAAAATGGATGGTTACGAAGCTATGCGCCACATTCGTAAACAGCAAAAATGGGCCAAGCTGCCTGTAATTGCGTTAACAGCCAAGGCGATGAAGGAAGACCGCGATAAGTGTATTGAAGCAGGCGCTAACGACTACATTACCAAGCCGGTTGATATTGACAGATTGTTGGCACTAATGCAACTGTGGCTGGAACAATAATGAGTATTACAGACGATATTTCACTATCGGAGCTTAACGAATTGATATTGTTGGTAAAGCAGATTCACGGATTTGACTTTACCAACTATACAAAGGCATCCTTAAAGCGAAGAGTGCTGCGCATTATGCAGCTCAAAAAGTTGCCTTTTTGGGAACTGAAAAATGTGCTCACCAACGATCCGCTTTTTTTTCAGGAATTTTTGGATGAGATCACGGTAAATGTTACCGAGATGTTTAGGGATCCGGCTTTTTACCGTGCGCTCAACACGCAAGTATTGCCGTACCTGGCTACGTTTCAGCATATCAAAATTTGGAGCGCCGGTTGTTCATCGGGCGAGGAACCGTATTCTTTATCGATATTAATGCAAGAGGCCGGCCTTAAAAGCAAAAGCTTTATTTACGGTACCGATATTAATGCCGAAATGCTAAGCCAAGCCAAAAAGGGAATCTATAGCTTACGCAACATAAAAAGCTATGCCGAAAACTACAAGCAGGCGGGCATGCCCGGCACCCTTACCGATCATTTTACCATTATGTACGATGCCGCATCGATACAAACCGAGTTGAAGAGGAATACGCTATTTTCGGTACATAACCTGATATCGGATAATGTTTTTAATGAGTTCCAGATGATAACCTGTCGTAACGTGTTCATTTATTTCGACTCGGAGCTGCAGGATAAAATACTCGAGGTATTTTATAACAGCCTGTGCAGCTTTGGTTTTTTGTGCCTGGGGTCGAAAGAAACAATCCGGTCGGAATACTACAGAAAGCGTTTAAAGGTTGTAAATTCGCGAGAGAATATTTATCAAAAAATTGGGTAACATAAACGCCAGTGAAATCGTAAAACACTTACAGAGCGCCGAAGTATTATTATTAGGAGGCTCTGCAGGTTCGTTCATGCCTATTTTTAACATCATCAGATCACTACCTCAGAATCACCCACAACCTATAGTTGTTGTAATTCATCGCGGGAAGAATAATTTTAGCGATATAGAAAATCTGTTTGGTGATAATTGTCGTATCTTGGTGAGAGAAATTTCGGATAAGGATAAAATAGCTGGCGGCCATGTATATATAGCCCCGGCAAACTATCATACATTGTTTGAAAAAGGCAAGACATTCGCGCTTGACGTATCCGAACATGTGTGGTATTCAAAACCCTCAATTGATGTAACTTTTGAAAGCGCTGCCGATGCTTATGGAGATAAGTGTGCGGCAATATTATTTTCGGGAGCAAATCAGGATGGGGCTAAGGGACTTTTAACATTACGGAACAAGGGCGCGTTAACAATAATACAAGATCCAAAAGATGCAGAAATGCATGTAATGCCGCAGGCAGCGGTTGATATAAATGCCGGTGAGTTTATACTACCAAGTGAACAGATATTAAAATTTATGCGCGAAACCTTTGCTATAACAAACTCACAATAACCTCATGACGCCAATCAATATACTTATTGTTGACGATAAGGAAGAGAACATTATTGCACTCGAGGCTCTGATAGAGCGCAGTGATATCCGTTTGCTATCTACAACATCACCAAACGAGGGGCTAAAAATTGCCTGGGAAAACCAGATAGCCATTGCCCTTGTTGATGTGCAAATGCCCGAAATGGATGGTTTTGAGTTTGCCAGCATGCTCAAAGCAAACCCCCGCACTAAAGATATCCTGATCATTTTTGTCACCGCGATATCCAAAGAATCTAAATACGCGGTTAAGGGCTTTACCGCCGGAGCAGTTGATTACTTGTACAAACCGCTTGATCCATATATAACCGCCGCCAAGGTTGATTCGTTCATCCAGCTCTCGCGCGGGCAGATGGAGATCAAAAAGAAGAACGAAGAACTCGAAAATTACGCTCTTGTTGTAAAAAACTCCGCCGATATTATTTGTACCGTTGATGCCCAAACTTTAAGAATACTGAGCATTAACCCCGCTGTAGAAAAAATACTTGAATATCGCCCCGACGAGGTAACAGGTAAAAGCATTATGAGTTTATCAGTTTTGGAAGACCAGCCGTCTTTTAAAAGTAATTTGAACTCGCTCCTTACCGAAAATAAAAGCCTGGCATCTTTTGAGTGCCGGTTTGAAACCTTTGATAAACGCCAAACCTGGGTTGAGTGCCGGGCATCGTATCGTAATAAGATCATCTTTTTAAACATCAGCGATATATCTCCGCAAAAAAGCTATACCGAGCAGCTCATTAAATCAAAAGAACTTGCCGAGTATGGTAAAAAGGTAAAAGAAACCTTTTTGGCTAATATGAGTCACGAACTGCGTACACCTATTAACGGCATATTAGGTATCACAGCTTTGCTGAAAAATACCCCCCTCGATAGTCAGCAGAAAAATATGATAGAGTTGCTGGGAACATCATCACAATCGCTTTTGGGCGTGGTAAATGATGTGCTGGACATCTCTAAAATAGAAGCCGGTAAATTCAGCATTGTACGCAAGCCAGATAATATCCATACAATTATCAGGTCGGTTTATGATCTGTTGAAATTTAAAACCGACGAAAAGGACATTGAGCTGTTACTGGATATAGCGCCAAACGTTCCGCAAACCATTATGGTAGATTCGCTGAGGATCAACCAGATCATGATGAACCTGTTGAGCAATGCCATCAAATTTACCGATAGGGGGCACGTTAAGCTTACTATATCAGTAGCGCAAAAACATCACGATAAGGTTAAACTGAAGTTTAGTGTTGAAGATACCGGTATAGGGATCTCAACCGACAAGCTGAACCGCATATTCGATTCGTTTGAACAAGCTGAGGATGATACCAGCACCAAATACGGGGGTACTGGCCTGGGCCTCACCATTGTAAAAAAGCTGGTTGAACTAAAAGGCGGCGAATTAACCGTAAGCAGCCAGATAGGTAAGGGCAGTACTTTTAATTTTACCAACTGGTTTACCTTGGCTGCCGAAAAACCAGAAGCAAAACCTGTTGAAAAGGTAAGCGCGAAACAATTGCCACCACTAACCGATCTTAAGATCCTCATCGTAGAGGACAACGTGGTTAATCAATACCTGCTCTCTAAAATAATGAAAGACTGGGATGTAGCTATTGATGTGGTTGATAACGGCAAAAAAGCGCTTGATATATTAAGGGAAAAAGATTTCGATATTATACTGATGGATACCCATATGCCAGAAATGAATGGTTATGAAACCGCTAAAGCCATTCGTATGGATTTTGAGGAGCCTAAGCGCAGCACACCTATCATCTCGCTATCAGCGGCATCGTTCGATCACGAAAAGCAGGAGGCCATTACATCCGGCATGAACGATGTTTTGCCAAAGCCTTTCCAATCGAAAGATCTGTATCAAAAAATACAAAACCTGCTAAAACTTAAAGAGAAAGCTTAAAAAGCTAATTTGGTTTGGCCCACACCGGCTACTTTAGCTTCGTGCTCTAATAACCATTTTTTGCGCCAGATACCGCCCGCGTATCCGGTTAGTTCGCCACTGGCACCAATTACCCGGTGGCAGGGCACAACCACCCATAAATGATTTTTGCCGTTGGCTGCCGCGATGGCCCGGATAGTCAACGGATTTTTCATTCGTTCGGATTGCTGGGTGTAGCTTATCGTTTTAGCATAATCAATTTTCATCAGCTCATCCCAAACCAATTGCTGAAAATCAGTTCCCTGTTGTTTGATAGGGAAATCAAATTCCTTTCTGGTGCCCGCAAAGTACTCATCCAATTGTTGGGCGGCTTGCTCCAACACTGCCGATGGGGTTTGTTCTTCATCCGGCGTATCATCCAAAATAGAGATCGCGCTGATAAAGCCATCAGTTTCGGTAATGCGGGCCGTACCTAAAGGTGTTTGATGCAGAATGCTGGGCATATACTAAATTATAAAAAAATCCGGATAGCTTATCCCAATAAAAAACACCGCTTTGCAGCAGTGTTTACAGTATTTGTACAGTAATTAAGTAATTGTTGTATGACTTATGACGCGCTTGGCAAAAGCTCACGCAACTGCTCCTCTATCTCGAGGTCTATCTTCGACTTTAACAGCGATCCACATTTAGAGCACCTGATCTCGCTTGTTAACGTTTTCTCGAGTGTTAAATAAGTTATAGCTGTTGTTTGATATCTATATATAGAATTTGAACAGCTTCTGTTGAAGCAATAACTTGCTATATGGTCATTTGCTTTCATTGGTTTTGTATTGATGTATGTTGTAAAAAGCAACAACTGTACCACAGCGCACTACATTAAAAAAGTATTATAAAATAAAATGCATCGCGCGGCCGGCACGGTATAATTGTATATTTGCAGATAATGGATTTGTACACGCAAACAAAGCAGCTTTTAAAAAAAGAAATATTACTGGAGTGGCGCTCAAAATACGCTTTTAACGGTGTGCTGTTGTATGTAATAAGTACCGTGTTTGTATGCTACATGGCTTTTAACCTTAATCCGGGTTTTAGTGGCAGCACCGGTTATGCCTTGGTTTGGAATGTTTTATTTTGGATCATTATCCTCTTTGCAGCGGTAAATGCTATCGCAAAAAGCTTTTTGCAGGAGAGTAAAGGCCGCCTGCTTTATTATTATTCTATTGCTGGTCCGCAGGCAATAATCCTGTCAAAAATAATTTATAATATTTTATTGATGACTTTATTAAGTACACTGGCTTTAATAGTGTACAGTGTGTTTTTTAAAAACCCAACAACCGATAGTCTGTATTATTTTATAACGGTATTACTGGGTAGCATCAGTTTTTCAACCGTGTTCACCATGATCTCGGCCATCGCGTCAAAAGCTGGCAATAATGGTACACTGATGGCGATACTAAGTTTCCCGGTAATTATACCCGTTATTTTACTGCTGGTGCGCATGAGTAAACGCGCTATGGATGGCCTCGACAGGAGTTTAAGCTACCAGGATTTAGGCGTGCTGCTGGCAATTAATGCCATTGTTATTGCAACATCATTGCTACTATTCCCCTTTTTGTGGAGGGATTGATCATCACACATACTAAAACTCAATTTAAATTGTTACAGAAGCAATTATATCAACAACCGGTTTTACTGTTAAATTTATCTATGCGTTTTAGGTTTTTACTGTTTATGGTTTTGCTTTTCCCGGCTGTGGCTATGGCCCAAAGCGGAATGATCAAAGGAAAGGTAATGAGTACCGATCTGCAAATACCACTAAACGAGGCTAGCGTATTTTTAACTAACTCTACGTATGGTACGGCTACCGCCAGCGATGGTACTTTTACCCTGGCTAACCTTAAACCGGGGCAATATGAGCTGGTAGTAAGCTATGTTGGGTACGAGAGCTACCACCAAACCATTATGGTTGCTCAGGATGTGATCAATCTTAAAATTGATATGCACCTTAAAAGCTATGGTTTGGGCGAGGTTTCGGTAGTATCGCACAAGTTTTCGAAAGAGAACTTTGCCATGTTTTTGAAATATTTTCTGGGTACATCGGCTAATGCCAAACAATGTAAAATAGTTAACCCTAAGGTGGTTGATCTGTACTACAATACGAATGATAAAGCCTTGGAGGGTCACTCTGATGATTTTATACTGATAGAGAACAGGGCTTTAGGATATCGCTTAAAATACCTGCTTAACTCGTTTAAGTACGATGGGATTAACGAGATCATATCCTACGGAGGGCAACCTTTATACGAGGATTTAAAAGGTAGCAAAACCCAGCAAGCCAAATGGCACAAGGCGCGCGAAGAGGCTTACTATGGCTCGAGCATGCACTTTTACCGCAGCCTGATCAATAACGAACTGGCCGCCCAGGGCTTTGTATTGTACCATTTGGTGCGTACACCCAATGCCGAGCGCCCGCCGCAATACCTCATTGTTAAAAAGATTGATAAGTTTGAGGCCGAGGGTAACCGCGATTCGTTGATCCATTGGCATAACTTGTATAACCTGCGCAGATACATCGAAACGCTGGGGACATTACCACTTTTACCCGAAGATATTATGGCTAAAACCGATAGGCCGGATATTTTTGGCGTTACCTTTCCGGGATGTTTGTATGTGGTTTACACCAAAAAGTTGGATGAATTGCCCGATGAACAGATCTATCGCCCGCTTAACATGAAAAACTTTATGGTGAGCATTATTACCCTATACACCAAATACGCCTTTTTTGATTTGAATGGGGTGGTGATATCGAATAAAGCAACCTTGTACGAAGGCGCCTGGGCGCGCAACAAGATTCCTGAACTTTTGCCGGTTGATTATGCTCCGGATGATAAGAAAGCAAAGTTGAATTAATATACATATGTGTACATATGCAGGTGTGCAAATGATCTTTCTATATAATTATTTATAATAGATTAATTGCTTCAATTATTACCTTTGCTGATTATCCCGCGGAAGCGGAAGAACATACAAAAGCGATGAATATTATTTATCAAACATGGTGGAAGGTTTTGGCTGTTGTGCTGGTGTTTTACACCCTGATAGCCGGCTTTTTGTTCCATGTACCTACACTGCCCATTCTGCACGAAACTATCCGTAACCTGTACTTTCACGTGCCTATGTGGATGGCTATGTTTTCGGTGTTTACCATTTCGGTGATCTATAGCATTTTATACCTGCGTACCGGTAAAGAGGAATACGATTTGATCTCTGTTGAATGTGCCAATACCGGCATTATGTTTTTTGTGCTGGGTTTGGTTACCGGGATGATATGGGCTAAATATACCTGGGGCGAATATTGGAGTAACGATCCTAAACAAAACAGCGCGGCTATTGCCTTTTTGTTATACTGCGCTTACTTAGTGCTGCGTAACTCTATCGATGAGGAGCAGAAACGCGCCAAAATATCATCCATCTATAACATATTCGCCTTCCCGATCATGATCGTACTGATCATGGTTTTACCACGCATGACCGATTCCCTGCATCCCGGCAACGGTGGCAACCCCGCCTTTGGTAAAATGGACCTGGATAACCGTATGCGCGTTGTATTATACCCCGCATTTATAGGCTGGAGCATACTGGGTGTTTGGATAGCATCGCTCCGTTATCGCATCCGTTTAATTGAAAACAAAAAGAACGCTATAAACTAATGAAAAAGATCCTCCTGATATTATTATCGATCCTATATTGCTCAGCCCTTTTCGCGCAAAGCACACCCGATGTTGAAATGGCAGATACCATGCGCAGCTCGGGCAAAATATACGTGGTGATAGCTACCATCGCCATCGTTTTTGTTGGCCTGGCCATTTACCTGTTCACGATCGACAGGCGTTTGAAGAAGTTAGAGAAATAGATTTTTACGAAAAATGCAATTTTATACTGTTTTTTCATCTGTTTTTTGTCATTATCCAAAATAATACGATTTGGGATATTGGTTCAAAAAATAACTTTAGATTAGCTAAACATAGTTTTATGGTCTGCGTTTAAGGTGTATAGAGTACACCAACAAAGTTTCTACTTGCACAATTGATATAAATTACTGCACCTTTGTCAACTTTTTTAAAAGAACCAATTAAAAATTCAATTCCTAATTTATGTCTAATAGTATAATTGCTAATCCAGCCGATCACTTTTTCGGTGATGTTTGTAATAACTTTGATCACGCGGCACAGTTTACCAACCACGATGCCGGTTTGTTAGATCAGATCAAATCATGCAACAGTGTTTACCGTTTCCGTTTCCCAATCCGCAAGGGTAATGGTTTCGAGGTTATTGATGCATGGCGCGTTGAGCATTCGCACCACCAATCGCCAACCAAGGGCGGTATCCGCTATAGCGAAATGGTGAACGAGGACGAGGTAATGGCCCTTGCCGCTTTGATGACCTATAAATGTGCTATTGTAAACGTTCCTTTTGGTGGCGCTAAAGGCGGTATCAAAATCAATCCTAAAAACTACACCGTACAAGAGCTTGAAAATATAACCCGCCGTTACACGGTTGAGTTAATCAAAAAGAATTTTATTGGCCCCAGCGTTGATGTACCTGCTCCCGATTACGGAAGCGGTGAGCGCGAAATGGGCTGGATTGCAGATACTTACGCTACCATGAACCCAGGTCAGTTAGATGCCTTGGGCGCTGTTACTGGTAAGCCGCTGGCATTGCATGGTATAGCTGGCCGCCGCGAGGCTACAGGTCGTGGTGTTGCCATAGCAGTACGTGAGTGTGTGAGCGTTGCCGAGGATATGGCCAAGCTGGGCTTAACTACAGGAATTACTGATAAGAAGATCATCGTACAGGGTTTGGGTAACGTTGGTTACCACTCGGCTAAATTTTTGGCAGAGTTTGGTGGCATCATAGTTGGACTTTGCGAATTTGAAGGTGCTATTTACAACGAAGATGGTTTAGATGTTGACGCGGTTTTTCAACACCGTAAAGCAACCGGATCAATTTTAGGTTTTGCAGGCGCTAAAAAAGAGTTTAAAAACTCGATGGAAGGTTTGGAGCAACCATGCGATATTTTGGTACCTGCCGCTTTGGAGAATCAAATTACTGAAGCCAATATCAAAAACATCAAAGCAAAAATTATTGCCGAAGGCGCGAACGGTCCGACTACACCGGGTGCTGAGGCTGCTTTTTATTCAAAAGGTGGTATCATCATTCCGGATATGTATGCTAACGCTGGTGGTGTTACGGTATCGTACTTTGAGTGGTTGAAAAACCTTTCGCACGTGGCATTTGGCCGTATGAACCGTAGGTTTGAAGAAAATTCAAACCTGAATTTGGTTAACACAGTTGAAAGCATCACAGGTATCAGCTTATCGCCGATCCAGCGTTCAAGCATAATCAAAGGTGCATCTGAGTTGGAGTTGGTTAACTCTGGTTTAGAAGATACCATGATCCGCTCATACCACGAGATTCGCGAGACTTACAAAAGCAATTCTAAAATAGATACACAACGTACAGCAGCATTTGTTGGCGCTATTAACAAAATAGCGGTATCGTACCAAAACTTAGGTGTTTGGCCGTGATCTGATTTCGGATTTATAATATTCAAAGCGCCGTTGCAGATTGTAACGGCGCTTTGTTTTTGTAGGGTAGTGATTCTGTGGAATGGTATTTGCATCAACTGAATTACCATGAAAAACGACAATTTAAAAACAACAGGACGCATATTATTAGGCACAAGTTTAGTTTTTGCAGGCATAAGCCACCTAACCTTTGCTCGTAAAGATTTTAAGGCACAAGTCCCCGATTGGATCCCCTTAAAAAAAGACGACACCGTTGTGTACTCCGGCTTTGCCGAAATAGCTTTAGGCAGCGCCCTGATATTTACTCCCGAAAAATATAAAGAAACTGTAGGCAATACCGCCGCTGCGTTTTTTACAGCCGTGTTCCCCGGCAATATAGCACAGTATCATGACAGGGAATCCGCCTTTGGATTGGATACGGATAAAAAACGTTTTGCCAGGTTATTTTTTCAGCCGGTGCTGATAGCCTGGGCCTTGGCAAGTACAAGGAAGTAATCTAACAATATATCTCCATCTCGTCATTGCGAGCGATAGCGTGGCAATCTCTACGTAGGACGTACCACTATAAAAGTATCAACCTAGCAATTCGCTCTGTATAGCATAGAGATTGCCACGCAAGAGCTCGCAATGACGCGGTGGTAAGGGTCTTGCAATTCAACACTTTCAATCTTTCCATCAAGAATAATTCTAAATAAGATATATGCCTTGTAATAAACATTATTAGCTGCACGTTTTGTATTTTTGCAGTCCGAAGTTCAAACAGGAAACAAACCATGAAGAAAGGTTCTATATTTGGAATTGTTGTTATCGCTATCGCTATCGCGGTAATTATCAGTACATATTCAAGTTCAAGCACTTACGGCTCTTTTAAAGAAGCCGCCGAAACCAAGGTAGAGTTGCATGTTGTTGGCCATTTGGATAAAACCAAATCGCTTACTTATGATCCCGTTAAAGATGCCAACTACTTTTCGTTTTACATGACGGATAGTAAAGGCCAGGAATCGAAAGTTGTTTTCACCGGTACCAAACCGCAGGATTTTGAACGCTCGGAGCAAATTGTGTTAACCGGCCAAATGAATGGCAATGAGTTTCACGCATCAAAAATTTTAATGAAGTGCCCATCCAAATACACGCAGGATAAGGTTGAGGTTACCGAATACAAGGCTAAACAAGCCGCTATTTAATTTTAATGGACAAAGCTTTTATAGGTGAACACCTAACCCCCGGCCATGTAGGCCAGGCCTTTATTATCCTGGCATTTGGCTCGGCACTTTTTGCAACCATCAGCTATTTTTTCGCTACCCAAAATAAAAACAAGCTCGATCAGTCGTGGCGTAACATGGGCCGCATTGGCTTTTTGTTAAACACGGTTTCGGTTATTGGTATTGGCTGTTGCTTGTTTTATATTATTTACAATCACTTGTTTGAGTATCACTATGCCTGGGCGCATTCATCGCGCTCGCTGCCGGTTTATTACATCATATCAAGCTATTGGGAAGGGCAGGAAGGTAGCTTTTGGCTTTGGGCATTTTGGCAAGCAGTTTTAGGTAATGTGCTGTTATGGAAAGCAAAATCGTGGGAAGGCCCGGTGATGACCATCGTAAGCTTAGCCCAAACCTTGTTAACATCGATGCTGATTGGGGTAAGTATTTTTGGTTCGCACATTGGTAGTTCGCCGTTCATATTATTGCGTCAGGTTGTTGATGCACCAATATTTAGCCGCCCGGAGTATTTGCAATATATAAAAGATGGTAACGGCCTTAGTCCGCTATTGCAAAACTATTGGATGGTGATCCACCCGCCAACCTTGTTCCTGGGTTTTGGCTCTATGATCATCCCGTTTGCTTACGCGATTGCCGGTTTATGGACAAAACGCTACAAAGAGTGGGTGCAGCCCGCTATATCATACTCGTTGTTCTCGGTAATGGTGTTGGGTACAGGTATCATCATGGGTTCGTTCTGGGCGTATGAGTCGCTTAACTTTAACGGCTTTTGGGCCTGGGATCCGGTAGAGAACGCCTCTGTTATTCCATGGTTAACGCTGATAGGGGCGGTACACGTTTTGATTGTATTTAAAAACACCGGTCAGGCTTATTTTACGGCCATGTTTTTAGTGCTCATCAGTTTTGTGTTGGTGCTATACGCCTCATTCTTAACGCGTAGCGGTATTTTGGGCGAAACATCGGTACACGCTTTCACCGATCTGGGTATGTTCTGGCATTTGGTTATTGATGTGTTGATTTTTTTGGTGATAGCCGTTGGTTTGGTGATCTGGCGCTGGAAAGAATTACCCATCAGCAAAAAGGACGAAGAAACTTACTCGCGCGAGTTCTGGATGTTTGTTGGCGCTGTCTTTTTAGGTTTATCATGTTTCCATTTGGTAGTGGTAACCTCTATCCCGGTATGGAATGCCATGTTTGGCACCAAGCTGGCACCACCTACCGAGCCTATAAAATTTTATAACGTGTTTCAGTCGGGCTTTGCTTTTGTGATAGCTTTGTTGGCTGGCTTTACCCAATTTCTGAAATATAAAAAGACAGATACTACACGCTTTTTTATTACCAGTATAGTTTACTTTGTTTTCGCAGTTTTGATAACCGCGTTAGTTGTTTACGTTACCGGGATCTATCACAACAACTGGATCTTTATGCTGGTGATGCTGGGTGCCATCTACTCGGTAATGGCAAACGCAAAAATATTGGCTGATGTATTTAAAGGTAAAATTCGCTTAGCCGGTTCGGCTGTGGCGCACATTGGTTTTGGCCTATTGCTGATAGGCGCCGTGATAGCCGCAGGCACAAGCACCGTGGTATCGGTAAATAAAACCGGAATGGTTGAGGTTGCTGGTTTTGATAAGGTGGCTGATGTTCGTGAGAATATTATGCTTTATAAAAATGAGCCGGTTACCATGGGCAAATACCAGGTAACTTACATTGGCGATTCCATTGCTACACCTAATCACTACTTTAAAGTTAACTACAAACGTACTGATGCCAGCGGCAAAGTGGTTGAAGATTTTATTTTGAAACCCAATGCTCAGGCCAATGCCAAAATGGGTTTGGTTGCCACACCGGATACCAAACATTATTTGTTTCACGATTTGTACACCCACGTAACAGCTGCTCCAATAAAAGATGAAATTGAGCAAAACGCGGGCGCGGGCCACATGGAAGCTAATGATGATAAGAGTTACGACCCGCCTATCGTAAACGAAATTTCTGTTGGCGATACTATCCATTATCGCGATGGTGTGGTTGTATTGAAGAAACTGAATGTGGGAGCCAAGGTTCAAAATATCCCATTAGGTGAAAAAGATGTATCGGTAGGCGCACAGCTCGAGGTGATTACCCACGGCAAAACTTACGAGAGCGAACCTGTTTACATGATAAAAAGTGGTAGTGGTTTTGATTTTGCCCGTAAGATTGAAGATGCCGGTTTAAAGCTACGTTTCAGCAAAATATTACCTGAGAAAAATAAGGTTGAAATTACCGTGTATCAGCAGCCAATGGGTAAAAAATCATACATCGTGATGAAGGCGATGGAGTTCCCTTATATCAACTTCTTTTGGAGTGGTACCATTATTATGGTAATCGGCTTCCTGTTGTCAATCTTCAGAAGAAATAAAGAGTTGAAAACTGCTTAAGAAAATTACAGCGTTGTTTAGATCAGCTCACACAGGTATCCAAACAATGTTGTAGTTTTCGGGCAAATTCCACGTCGTTTGGTGGCAACAGCATATCGCGATGATCGCCGGAAACCTCATGTACCGTTACACCTTTAAGGGCGTAATCATCCCATCCCAAATGTTTAGGATCGTCAATAAAATAGATTCTCACTTTGGAGCGGAACAGGTGTATTGCTCCATTATAAGGCTTCATTTTGTAACGGCTCACAGCATAACGCAGCTTATCCACTATCTTCTGCATATAATCTGGAATATTCTCCGGGTTCACCGCATCCTCAAAACCTAAACGCTGTTTAAGAATAAACAACTGGTATTCGATAGTTACAGCAGGCTGTTTAATTAAGGATTGTATAATGAAACCAGCTTTATGAAATTGCCTCACCACTTTTTTAGCCACATATTTCGGCAATGATAAATGCGATTCCGGTTGTTTATTATTCACATCAAGCATGGCCAAAATTTTAACCTCTTTGCCTTTGGCTTGTAACTGACGGGCCATTTCAATAGCCACGTAACCGCCAAAAGAATAACCCGCTATGGCATAAGGCCCTGTTGGGTTTTGTTCCAGTATCTCTTCAACGTACAAAGCGGCAATAGCTTCAATGCTATCCGGAACTTCGTCCACGCCGTTCAACCCTCTCGATTGTAAACCGTAAACGGGTTGCTCGGCATCCACATTCATGGCAATATTGTTGAAGATCAACACATTTAAACCCTCACCATGTACAATGTAAACCGGTATTTTGCTGCCTGTAGGTTTAATAGGTACTAAAGATTTCCAGGTGCTTTCCTCATCGCCGGATTGTAGCAATTTTGCCAGTTTGTTAATGGTTGGATATTTAAACAGCGTAGCAATAGGGATCAGTTTGCCGGTTATTTTGCCAATGCTAGTCATGATTTGTACCGCGATGAGCGAATGGCCGCCTAACTCAAAAAAGTTATCGTTAACGCCAAGCTTTTTTACATGCAGATATTTTGCCCATATTTCGGCAATCATTTTTTCTGTTTCCGACTCGGGCGCAACAAACTCTTCGCGTGCGCTGGGTAACTGTGGTTTAGGCAGCTTTTTGCGATCTATTTTGCCATTGGGCGTTTGTGGCATTTCCGGAATTACCATGTAATCCGTTGGTACCATGTACTCCGGCAGTTTGCTTTTTAACGATTCTATCCAGATAGCGCTATAATTGATCTTATGCGAAGCGATCTCCGGATCATCACTCACCACATAAGCCACCAGCCTTTGGTTGCCTGCATGGTCATCGTGTACCACAACCACCGCGTTTTGAATGCCATGTTGCAGCATCAGGTTATACTCAACCTCCTGCGTTTCGATACGGAAACCGCGGAGTTTTACCTGTAAGTCAATCCGGCCTAAATATTCAATTTCTCCATCAGGCAGTACCTTTCCTAAATCTCCTGTTCGGTATATTTTCGCATCACTATCATCTCCCGAAAAGGTATCCTCAATAAACTTTTCCTGGGTAAGTTCGGGCCGGTTTAAATAGCCTTTGCCCACGCCATAACCGCCAATGCAAATTTCGCCTTCCTGTCCATCGGCTACGGGTTGTAGGTTATCATCTAAAATATAAACCTGAGTATTATCTATCGGCTTGCCTATGGTGATAATGGTATCATCCGTCAGGATTT
>Ga0116227_10011700_pt1 | contig 14629 bp, 13 predicted proteins | sample S1TSphgellanicum_FD_89693 | JGI IMG/M metagenome (GOLD analysis project Ga0116227, IMG submission 89693) | Host-associated microbial communities from peat moss isolated from Minnesota, USA - S1T2_Fb - Sphagnum magellanicum MG | ecosystem: Host-associated > Plants > Peat moss > Unclassified... | reverse complement strand
GGGCGGTGAAGGTGTGGACATCACCAGCCGCATTTTTGCGCCCGGCTACGGCATTGACGAAGACCCGGTGACCGGCGCGCTGCACACCCAGGTCGTCCCCTATTGGGCGGAAAAGCTCGGCCGGACCACGCTCACCTGCCGCCAGGCCAGCGCCCGCGGCGGCACCATGATCTGCGAGCTGCGCGGCGACCGCGTGCACATGTCCGGCACGGCGGTGCTCTATGCGTCGGGACGGCTGCGGGTGCCGGTTGAGAAGTAGCCAGCATCGCGCTTGGGCGATGCGGGATGGTTGCTGGCGCGCCGGTTGCTCGCGGCGGATAAAAAATCCGCCCTACGCCCCGGCTAGCGCCAGCAGATACGCCAGATACTGCACCGAACTGCGCGCATGCAGGCGCGTCTGCCAGGCAAATTCTGGCTCGCTGCCCACCGACCGCAAACCCGGTGCCACCTGTGCCAGCAGAGCGCGCAAGACAAGTTCGGCGCCCCCGGCGTGCGCCGCGCGTTGCGAGTGGCCGCCGATCCAGTTCTCCACCCGTGTCGCCCGCACCGACCAGTCGAACGGCGTGGCCAGGAGCAGCCGGCCGGCGGGGCCGAGCAGGCTGGCCATCGCGGTGAGCAGCAGGCGCGGCTCGGCCACACAATCCAGCAGGTTCAGCGCCGCGACGACATCCATCGATGCCGCCGGCAACGGCAGCGCAAGCGCGTCCATCACCCAGAAATCCACCCGCTCCGCACCCGTCAGCGAGACGGCAAAATCCTGCCGGTCATACACGAGCCCGATGCGCCGCAGCGGATACCGCACCCGCCCGGCGGCCGCCCCCCGCGCCATCCGCAACAAGCCGAAATTCGTGTCCACCCCCAGCACCAGCGCATCCTTCATATGCGCCGCCAGCGCAAAACTCGTGCGCCCGCCGCCACACCCCAGATCCACCGCACGCGACCCGCCGGCCGGCACCTCGCCCAACGCCAGCAGCCGCTCCAGGCACCGCCGCGCGGCGCCCGGCTGCAAACCAACCGGAGAATGATCCGGCCCGAGGTCGCCATAAGCATCCCACCCATACGTCGAAAACCCCTGGCGCAGCACGTCGAACCACCCGTCCGGCCCGAGCGCGTCACCCAGCAAACTCTCCACCGACGCCGGTAGGTCGGCGCGGGCGAAAAAATCCACGCCGCGCTGCGCCATCAGCGCGGCCAGGTCCGGCACGATGACGGGGATGAAATCCACGATCGGGTATTCGCACTGGCACGCCGGCGACGGGCAATGCAGCGTGCCGAATTCTATGTCGCGATCCTGCTCCGCCTCCACGTTCCCGACGACGAGGGGAGCGTGGTTGCGGCAGGTAGGACAGGTTGGCGCAAACGCGGAGAGGTGGGAGCGTTTCAAAGGAAGCAGTTCTTTTTTGAAAAAAAGAACCAAAAAACTTTTGCTCCCTGAGAGCCGCGGTGCTGCAACTGTCGCGTTCCTATAATCAAAAGTTTTTTGCTGCTTTTTTCAAAAAACTTTCCCACCGGCCTTTGCCGCCCCTCGTGAACGAAAATGCAGACGACGTAGGATGGGTGAGCGAAGCGAGACCCATCATCGCGCGTCCGATGGGTCTCGCTTCGCTCACCCATCCTACAACTTTAACCACCTATCAAAACGGTCGGACACCCAGGCGGCATAATCTGCCCCGTAGGGCTCGGGATAGGCGCCACGCAACTGGCATGCTGCGTCATGTCGCCCACCCGCGCCGCCGGCAGCCCGCCGATCATCACCGTCGCCGATCCCTTGCCGATAATTCCAGGCCCACCGGGCACGCAGCCGGGCAGGGTGCAGATCTTGGTCATGTTGGTCACCACCGCCGCCGGCTTGCCGCCGATGAGAACCGTCGGCACGCCCGGCGGCATGATCGGCAAGGGCAGGGCAGGGTGCGGCACCGGCGTCGGCACCAGCGCGGCCGGATGGATCGGCGCGTGGCAATGCGGCGCCTGCTGCAACACCATGTCGCCTACCCGTGCCGCCGGCTGTCCCATCGCGCACAATTCTCCCGAAGCGTGACCGCGCCCAAGAGCATGGCGCCGCAACACCTGCTATACAGCGCGTATGGTCTGTTTCTGCAAGCAATCCGGCGAGTCGCTGCAGCGCGCCGTCCGCGCCATGGCGTCGGAAACATCTCCCCCGCCCGCCCGGTCGGCTGCCTCCCAGCGGGTGACCGCGGTGGCGAACTGGCTGTCCGCCCGCGGCTTGCCGGAAGCGCCCTGGCCCGCCGACCCCGCCTGGCTCGAGCTCGAGCTGCCCACGCCAAACCTCAGCCTGAGCGCCATGGCGACGCTGAGCGCCATGGCGACGGTGTACGCGCAGGTGAAGGCCACCTTCAACCTCGACCTGCTGGCCGGCGGCTCGCCCACCGCGCTCGTGCGTCTGGTCGCCACGCTGAACGCGCGCCTCTCCGCCATGGCGGCTGCCTCCATCGACCTCAGCATCGACCCCTCGGCCTGGCTGACGCTGGCGTCCGAGCTCGAAGCCGCCAACACGGTCACGCAGGCCGCCGCGTCGAACCTGTTCACCCCGAGCCCCGCGCAACTCTCGGCCTATCTCTCCCCCGGCGGGACCGAGCTGAGCCAATGGGCGCCGTTTCTGGAGGGGATTGCGGCCCTTGCCCCGCTCATCGCGCTGCGCCTGCAGCTCGGCATCACCGACACGGCCTCGCTCGCCGTTGCCATCCGCACGATGAATGCCATCGAGGTGCCGGCGCTGGCCGACGTGTCGGCCGCCTTGTCGCTCATCACCGCCCTGTCGGCGGTGGCGCGCTTGCAGGTCACGCTCGGCATCAACGTGCTGGACGCAGGTCTGGCCGAAGTCTCCGACATGGTGGCCCAGCAGGTCGAGTCTGCGCTGGCGCAGATCCCGCAGTCCGCCAATCCGCCGCGCATCTCCACCTGCCCCACCCGTTCCGTCTCGCCCGCGGTGGTGGCTGCCGCCGCGTCGGCCGAGATTGCCGCCTTTGCCGATCTGACCTGGAGCGTTCCCGAGCTTCCGTCGCTCAGCCTGACAGCCTCGCTGATGCCTGCCCTCAGCCTCTCGGCGCAACTCTCGGCGCTGGGAAGTGCTTCAGTGATGCTCTCGCCCTGCGCGCTGGGGTGCGACGCGGCCAGCATCATGCGGGCGCTGTAGAATTTCAAAAGGATATCACAATGGCTCATTGGACCGACCAGAACATTCCCGACCAGACCGGCAAGACTTTTGTCATCACCGGCGCCAGCAGCGGCATCGGCGAGGCGGCCGCCGTCGCGCTCGCGGCCAAGGGTGCGGAAGTCGTGCTCGCCGTGCGCGACGCGCGCAAAGGCGATGCGACACGCGCCAGAATCCTGCAGAAAACGCCAGGCGCGGACGTAAAAATCTCGCTCATCGACATGGCGAGCCTGGCCAGCATCCGCGCCTTCGCCGAGCGGGCGGGCGCGGAATTCGCCAAAATCGACGTGCTGCTCAACAACGCCGGCCTCGGCCTGCAATCGGCGCGCGCGGTGACGGAAGATGGCTTCGAGCGCCAGTTCGGCACCAACCATCTGGGCCATTTCGCCCTCACCGGCCTGCTGATGCCCACGCTGCTGCGTGCGCCGGCGCCGAGGGTCGTCGCCATTGCCAGCATCGCCCACCGCCGCGGCACGATCGATTTCGACGATTTGCAGGGCGAAAAATTGTATGATGGCCGCAAGGCCTATGGCCAGTCCAAGCTCGCCAATCTGATGTTCGCGTATGAACTCGACCGCCGGGCGCGTGCCGAGGGCTCGCGCCTGATCAGCGTCGCCGCGCATCCCGGCGTCGCCGTCAGCGGGTTTGTCACGGCCACCGGCATGCCCGGTCCGGCGGTGATGATCGGCAACCTTGGTATCGCGCTGCTCGGCAACAGTACGGCGCGCGGGGCGTGGCCGGGCCTTTATGCCGCCACCATGCCGGACGTGCAGGGCGGGCAGTATTGGGGACCCGACGGGTTTCTGGAAATCCGCGGCAACCCGGCGCCCGCCAAACCCAAGCCGCATGCGCTCGACCAGGCGGTCTGGCAGCGCCTGTGGACGGTCTCCGAAGAATTAACCGGCGTCACCTATCCGCCGCTCGGCGCGTAGGGTGGGCTTCAGTCCACCTGCTTGCGCCGCGCACTACGATGGTGGGCTGAAGCCCACCCTACGGCAACCGGAAAGAGCCTCATGAACAAGTTTCAACGCGGCATTCTGAGGGCCACGCGCATGAATGTCGCGGGCCGCCTCGGCGAGGCGACGGCGCTCATCCAGCGTGCGCTCGGACGCACCCTGCCGGCGGGCGGGGGCCTCATCCCCCAGCGTCACCGCGCCGACCAGGCCGCCCGCCCCGAACCGCCGCCCGCCGCGCCGAGCGGCGCGCAATTCCTCTCCAAAACTTTTGCCAACGCCGCCGGCAGCCGTCCGTACCGGCTCTATGTGCCATCCGGCTATCGGGCGGGCCGAAAAATCCCGCTGATCGTCATGCTGCACGGCTGCACCCAGTCGCCGGAGGATTTCGCCGCCGGCACGCGCATGAACGAGGCGGCGGAGGCGGCCACCTGCCTGGTCGCCTACCCCGGCCAGACCAGCCGCGCCAATTTCCAGAAATGCTGGAACTGGTTCGCGCCGGCCGACCAGAAGCGTGACGAGGGCGAACCCTCGCTCATCGCCGGCATCACCAGCGAGGTGATGCGCGACTACACAGCCGATCCGCGCCGTATCTATGTGGCAGGCCTGTCGGCCGGCGGCGCGGCGGCGGCGATCATGGGCGAGGCCTATCCCGAGCTTTATGCCGCCGTCGGCGTGCACTCGGGCCTGGCCTGCGGCGCCGCGCACGACATGGCCACCGCCTTTGCCGCCATGCAGCGCGGCGCCGCCGGCCATGGGTCCGCCGCCGGCATTCCCGCCATCATCTTCCACGGCGACCGCGACACCACGGTGAATCCCAGCAACGCGGACGCCGTCGTTGCCCAATTCACGCCCGTGCTGCCATTGACCCCGCGCACCGAGGAGGGGCACGCGCCCGACGGCCACGCCTACACCCGCACCCTCTACACCGACGCCAGCGGCCGCACGCTGATTGAACAATGGCGCATCCACGGCGCCGCCCACGCCTGGTCCGGCGGCAGCCCCGCCGGCAGTTTTACCGACCCGCAGGGGCCGGACGCGACGGCGCAGATGCTCCGCTTCTTTCTCGACCATCCGCGCCCAGCAGCATCATAGGCTGCGGCGCCATGAAAGGGTGCAAAACGCATGAACGACATCGGCCCGAGCGGACTTGAGCAGCTTCAGGCCCTGATGGCGTCGGGCCAGATGCCCGGAATCGGCCTGTCCCTGGATTTCATCCTCGTGGAAATCGAGGCGGGCAGGGCGGTGTTCGAAGGCGTGCCGGGCGTGCATGTCTATAACCCGCTGGGCACCGTGCACGGCGGCTACGCCGCTGCGCTGCTGGATTCGGCCTGCGGCTGCGCCGTGCATTCAAGCCTGGCCGCAGGCCAGAGCTACACCACGCTGGAGCTGAAAATTTCGTACCACAAGGCGATGACGGCCGCGACCGGCCCGGTGCGGGCGGAGGGAACGCTCGTCAGCATGGGCCGCCGCGCCGCTTTCGCGCAGGCGCGTCTGACCGATGCGGCCGGCAAGCTGCTGGCCTCGGCAACATCCACGCTTCTGGTCATGACGCCGTAGGATGGGTCTTGACCCATCATTTCGACCTCGCCGCCGCCGTTCGCGGGCAATGATGGGTCAAGACCCATCCTACGGCCAAGCCGCCACGGCCTCGCGCAGCCCTCTGCGCGCGCGTGTGCCAGACCGTTACAAAAAACCATGAAAAATTACCCAAAGCCGGTCTCGATTCGCCGTCATTTCGTTCTCAGACGCGGGTAATAAGATTTTCGTGCAACAGATGAGCCGGCGTGTATCCTCTCCCTGGCGTTGAAGGCGTATTCGGCGTTCTTTAAAAATCTGCCTGCGCAATGGGCTTGCAAAGGTTTGAATCGATGCGTTACGTTCCATTCATCCGAGAAACCGGGAAGGAAAGTCGCGTTGACCAACATCAAGTTGAAGCTTGCCAGCCTGACGTTGCTGTCAGCGTTGAGTGCCTGCGCCACCCAGCCCATCGGCCCGACCGTGCAGGTCATGCCGGCGCCCGGCAAACCGTTCGATAAATTCGCGCAGGAGGAGGAGGGCTGCAAAGCCTATGCGTCCGGGCAGATTGCAGGCGCGGTGCAGAACGCGAACAATAATGCCCTGGCCGCTGGTGTTCTGACCACCGCACTTGGCGCAGGGTTGGGTGCGGCCGTCGGCGGCGGCAATGGCGCGGCCGTGGGCGCCTCGTCCGGTGCGGTCGTCGGCACCGGCGTCGGTGCGGACAGTTCCGCTGCCGCACAGGCCACGATCCAGCAGCGCTACGATGTGGCCTACTCGCAATGCATGTATTCGCACGGCAATCAGGTGCCCGGCTTCGAGCCGGCGCCGGTGGCTGCCGCTCCGGCCTATGCGCCGCCGCCGCCGCGCTTCGACCCGGCGCTCGTCGCGGCCATTCAGCAGGAACTCGGCCGCATCGGGCTGCTCGGCGGTGCGGCGGACGGCGCTTACGGCCCCAGGACCCGCGGTGCCATCATCGATTACGAAAAATCCCGCAACCTGCCGGTCGATGGAATTCCTACCGAGGCGCTGCTGGATGATTTGCGCAAGAGCTGACCAAAGGCTTGCGTGATATTGCACGCATAATTTGAGGAGAGCGGGAATGTCCCGTCGGGCCGCAATTTTGTTTGTCAGCACGGCTCTGGTGTCAGGGCCAGCCTTCGCCGGCGGCCCGAAATCCTCAGGGGGTGGGGGACATGCGTCGGCGCCGGCCGTGCATGCCGCGGCGCCGGCGGCGCATATGTCCGCACCCGCCGCGTCAGCGGGACATTTCGGCGCGGCGCCGGCCGGTCATATGGGTGCGGCGGCGCCTGGCCATTATGGTGCGGCGGCGCCGCACTCAGCCTATGGCGCGGGACATGAGGCGGCCAGGTCGTCGCCATATCACGCCGGGGCGGCAGGACATCCCGGCGGTTACGGCGGACACGAGGCCGGGCGTGGCTTTGGCGGCCATGAAGCAGGGGGTCGCGAAGCCGGCCACGAGATGGGTGGGCGCGAGGCCGGCCACGAGTTCGGCGGCCGCGAAGCCGGCCACGAGATGGCGGGCCGGGAAGGCGGCCACGATCTGCGGCCCGGCGACCCTGCCGCCCACGGTCATTTCGACGAGCACATGCATAATCCGGAGCGCGAACATGACATCGCGCGCCTGCATGGCCATGATTTCCATGTCCGCGACGTGCGCTATTTCAATGAGCACGAGTGGGGCAGGTGGCGCGGCGGCTATTGGAACCACGATTATTACGATGGCAGGTTCGGCTGGTGGTTCGCGGTGGACGGGATCTACTACCCCTACGCCGCCCCGATCTATCCCTATCCGTTGGAGGTGGCACCGCTTGTGTATAACGAGGTGCCTTCTGACCCGCTGCCGGTGGGCATAGCGCCGCTGCCCGCATTGCCGCATGCCGCCTATCATTGCGCGAATCCCTCCGGCTTCTTCCCGGCGCTGTCGGCGTGCGAGACGGGCTGGACGGTGCTGGCCGCGCATTGAACTCGTGAGAGTTTGAAAATGAATGCCCTGATGCTTCGTATTTGAAAGAAAATACCCGATGATTCCAGAGGGCATTCATTTTCAAGTTCGATTGATTTTCAAGCTTTGAGGAAAACTGCCGATGGCTGGTGTAATGCGTGCCGCGGTCGCGGCCGGGTGTGTGGGTGCGGTTGTGGCGGGCGGTGCCGGGTATTTTTTGCTGCATCCGCCATCGGCGACCGAGGCGGCTGACAAGCCAGTTAAGCTCGTCGAACTGATCGGCGCCAAATACCCGATGGGGCAGACCGCCGAAGCACTGGAAGCGCCGCAGCAGGGCGCGCCTGATGTCACCAGGGTGCGTCAGGGCACGGAGGTGCAGGTTGTCGGCATTGTCGCAGGCGACGGCTGGTATCAGCTCGAACTGCCCGACAAGCGCCTGGCCTATGTGCCCGTCGGTGCCATTCCCGCCGCCGCCTCTCCGCCGGCGGCACCGGCTGCCGCCGCGCCTGCCCCGGCAGCCACACCGCCCGCGCCTGCCCCCGCCGCTGCCGCATCGGTCACGCCCGTTCCCCCGCCGCCTGCGGCACAAGTCCCGCCGGCCCAAACCGCCGCGGTTGCCCCGGCTGCACCGCCGCCGGACTCCGTTCCCCCGCCGCCGGCACCCGGCGAGCAGCCGAGCATCCCCGTGCCCCCGGTGGTTACGTTCAGCGACGCTCACGACGTAATGCGCGTGGTCAATCCAACGGCCGTCTATCTCAAGCCCGACCGACAGGCCCCTCAGGCGTATCCGGTCGGGGTCGGCACGGTGGTGTATGTCATCGCCCGGTCCACGGACGGGAACTGGGCCTGGGTCAACACCGCCGATAACGCCCAGGCATATATTCCGACGTCGGATATTGCCCCGTAACCGTGGGTCTCACGGCCGCTTCAAAAACCTTGCCAAAATGCCCATGAACTCCTCCAGCCGGTCATGCTGCACCCAATGGCCGGCGCCTTCCACGATCGCCACCTCGGCATTGGGGAAATGCGCCGCGCGGCCGTCGGCAACCGGGTTGGAGGCCCAGCTTTCGGTGCCGTACACCAGCATCGTCGGGCAGGTGACCCGTGACCACAGATACCTGATCTCCTCGGCCGTTACATCGACCGGCGGCCAGACATTCAAATAATTGTCGAATTTCCAACTGAACGTGCCGTCCTCGTTCTGCCGCACCCCATGGCGGGTCAGGTGCAGCGCCTGCGCGTCCGACAGGCGCGGGTTCTCCGCCTGCATGCGCGCCAGAGCCGCCTCGATGCTGGGGTAGCGGCGCGGCACGCGGCCGGCGGCCTGGCGCAGCCCGGCGATATAGTCGCGTAGCCGCCCATCCACGCCCTGCGCCGCGCGTTCGGCCTCCATGCGCGGCGAACTGCCCAGCCCCTCGATGGTCACGAGCTGATCGACCAGCTCCGGATAGAGCGCAGTGAACCTTGTAGAAATATTGCCGCCCATGGAGTGGGCGACAATCGTCACCTTCGCAAAACCCTGGCTGTGGATGAGCTGCGCGAGGTCATAAATAAAACCCGGCATGGTGTAGCCGCCGGCGTCCGCCCATTGGCTGTCGCCATGGCCGCGCAGGTCGGGCGCGATCACGTGCCAGTCATTCCGCAGGCGTTCGGCCACCCAGTCCCAGTTGCGGCAATGGTCGCGCCCGCCGTGGACCAGAATGAGCGGCGGCGCGCCCTCATTGCCCCAGTCGGCGTAATGCAGGCGCAGGCGCTGGGAAATGAAACTGTGGGAGATGGGGCCGGTCATGCGCCCGCGCCCGCGTAGGATGGGTCTTGACCCATCATGGCAAGCGCAAACGGGGTGGCCAGGCCGCGATGATGGGTCAAGACCCATCGTACGGACATCGGGCCTGTCACTGCGGCACACCCTCGATCAGCACGGCTCTGAAATCATTCACATTGGTGAGCGTAGGCCCGGTCATGACGAGATCGCCTAAAGCGGCGAACGCCTCGTAGGCGTTGTTCTGGTCGAGCATGGCGCGTGCGTCGATGCCCGCGGCCGCCGCGCGGGCCAGCGTGTCGGGCGTGATGATGGCGCCGGCGTTATCCTCGGTGCCGTCGATCCCGTCCGTGTCGGCGGCGAGCGCCGAGACGCCGGGCTGCCCATCGAGTGCCACGGCGAGTGCCAGCAGGAACTCCGCATTCCGCCCGCCGCGCCCGCGGCCGCGCACCGTGACCGTGGTTTCTCCGCCGGAGAGCAGCACGCAGGGTGCGCCTTCGGCCAGGCGGGCACGGGCGAGCCTGGCGTGATCGGCGGCCACGTCCCGCGCCTCGCCCTCGATATCGTCGCCCAGGATGATGGGCGCATAGCCGGCCGCCAGCGCCACCGCGGCGGCGGCCTCCAGCGACGCGCGCGGTGTGGCGACCACCAGGTTGTGCACATGCGCCAGCGACGCGGCCCCCGGCTTGGGCGACTCGCAGGCCGGATCGGCCAGGTGCGCGGCCACCGAGTCGGGCACTGCAATCCGGTAACGCGTCAGAATGTCCAAGGCCTGCTCGCGCGTTGTCGGGTCGCCGACCGTGGGACCGGAGGCGATGACCGAGGGGTCGTCGCCTGGGACATCCGAAATCATGAGCGCAAGCATCGGCGTGGGCGCCGCGGCCGCCGCCAGCCGGCCGCCCTTGATGGCGGAGAGATGTTTGCGGACGCAGTTCATCTCCCCGATGGCCGCCCCCGAGCGCAGCAGCGCCTGGTTGATCGCCCGCTTCTCGGCGAGCGTGATCCCCCCGGCCGGCGCGCTCAGCAGCGCCGAGCCGCCGCCCGAAATCAGGCACAGGATCAGATCGTCCGGCGTGAGCCCCTGCACCAGGGAGAGGATGCGCCGCGCCGCGTCCTGCCCCGCCGCGTCCGGCACCGGGTGCGAGGCTTCGACCACCTCGATGCGCGCGCAGGGGTGGGCGTGGCCGTAGCGTGTCACTACTAGACCTTCGAGCGGCTTGTCGGCGGGCCAATGTGCCTCTACCGCTGACGCCATGGATGCGGCAGCCTTTCCGGCGCCCACGACCAAGGTTCGCCCCACCGGCGGCGGCGGCAGGTGCGGCGGGACGCACAGGGCAGGGGAAGCGGCGCCGATGGCGGCGTCGAGCATGGAGCGCAGGAGAGTGTGGGATGAGATGTGTTGCATAGAAGGAAGATGACCGCCGAAGCGCCTTTGTGCTAGAGAACCAAAAAAAGAGGAATAACCGAGGAATGCCAACCGGAGACCCCGCGCCGCCACGTGCGGACCAGCATAGAGAAGCGTTGAGCGACGTCGATATTGCCCAAGCGGCCCATCTGCTGCCGATTTTGGACATTGCCCGCGACCGCCTGGGGATTGCGGCCGGGCATGTGCAGCCCTATGGCCACACCAAGGCGAAGATCGACCTCGGCTACCTGCGGACATTGGAAGGGCGGCCGGATGGCAAGCTGATCCTGGTGACCGCCATCAACCCAACCCCCGCCGGCGAGGGCAAGACCACCACGACGGTCGGGCTGAACGATGCGCTGAACCATATCGGCAAGCGCTCCATCGCCTGCCTGCGCGAACCCTCGCTGGGGCCCTGCTTCGGCTCCAAGGGCGGGGCGGCCGGCGGCGGCTATGCGCAGGTGGTGCCGATGGAGGACATCAACCTGCATTTCACGGGTGATTTCCACGCCATCGGCGCGGCGAACAATCTGCTGTCCGCGCTGATCGACAATCACATCCACTGGGGCAACGCGCTGGATATCGACGTGCGCCGCATCACCTGGCGCCGCTCGATCGACATGAACGACCGTGCGCTGCGCGCCATGGCCGTGGCGCTGGGCGGCGTCGGCAACGGTTTCCCGCGCGAGGACGGGTTTGATATCACCGTTGCCTCCGAGGTGATGGCGATTTTCTGTCTCGCTACCGATCTGGAGGATTTGCAGCGCCGGCTCGGCAATATCGTCGTGGGGTATTCGCGCGCCAAAAAGCCGGTGCATGCGCGCGATATCGGCGCGGTGGGGGCGATGGCGGTGCTGCTGCGCGATGCGCTGGCGCCGAACCTGGTGCAGTCGCTGGAGCATAATCCGGTGTTCGTGCATGGCGGCCCGTTCGCCAATATCGCGCATGGGTGCAACAGCGTGATTGCCACCAAGGCGGCTTTGAAACTGGCGGACTATGTGGTGACGGAAGCCGGCTTCGGTGCCGACCTGGGCGCTGAGAAATTTTTCGACATCAAATGCCGCAAGGCCGGCCTGGCACCCGCGGCCGCCGTCGTTGTCGCGACCATACGGGCGTTGAAAATGCACGGCGGGGTAGCGAAGGCGGATTTGCGTGCCGAGAATCTCGATGCGCTGACCAGCGGGTTTGCCAATCTGCGGCGCCATGTGGAGAATCTGGGTAAATTCGGGGTGCCGGTGGTGGTCGCCATCAACCGCTTCAGCGCCGACACGCCGGCGGAAATTGCGCGCGTGCAGTCGCTGTGTGGTGAGCTTGGCGTGGCCTGCTGCATGGCCGACCATTGGGCACAGGGCGGTGCGGGTGCTGCCGAACTCGCGCGCACTGTCGTTGCGACCATTGAGGCCAAACCATCGTCGTTCAAGCCGCTCTATTCCGATGAGCTTGGCCTGTTGGCAAAGCTTCAGACCATAGCACGCGAAATCTACCGTGCCGATGGCGTGTCCGCACCATCATCGGTGCGCTCGCGGCTGGCTGAGATGGAGGCTGCGGGCTTCGGCCATCTGCCGGTGTGCGTGGCCAAGACGCAGTATAGTTTTTCGACCGATCCGACATCGGTGGGTGCGCCCACCGGCTACGATCTGCCGGTGCGCGATGTGCGGCTTTCCGCCGGTGCGGAATTCGTCGTCGCCATCTGCGGCGATATCATGACCATGCCTGGCCTGCCGAAGAAGCCCGCCGCGGCAGACATCGGCCTGACCCCAACAGGCCGCATAGTAGGCCTCTTCTAGCTAAAACCGAAGTCCAAACATCCAAAAGTTTTTTGGTTCTTTTTTTCAAAAAAGAACAAGATTTATTCCGTCGTTATCCAGGGAGCTCACCATGCCGGGCCGTCAGTTTCTACATGTTCCAGGACCCACCAACGTACCGGACCGCGTGCTCGCCGCCATGCACCGGCCGATGCAGGACCACCGCAGTTCGGTCTTTCCGGAACTTGCCTTGCCGTTGTTCCAGGATCTGAAAAAGCTTTTCAAGACCACGAGCGGCCAGGCCTTCATCTTCCCCGCCACCGGCACCGGTTCCTGGGAAGCTGTGCTCACCAACACGCTGAGCGTCGGCGACCGCGTGCTCGCGTCGCGCAACGGCCAGTTCAGCCATTTGTGGATCGACATGGCCAAGCGCCTAGGGCTCGATGTGCAGGTGCTCGAAGAGCCGTGGGGCGCGGGCGCGTCGCCTGAGCATATTCATGATGCCCTCGCTGCGGACCGCGACCATGCCATCCGTGCTGTGCTGGTGGTGCAGAATGAAACGGCCACCGGCGTCACCAGCGACGTCGCCGGCGTGCGGCGCTCAATGGATAGCGCCAAACATCCGGCGCTGCTGTTCGTCGATGGCGTTAGTTCGATCGGCTCGATCGATTTTCGCATGGACGAATGGGGTGTGGACGGCGCCATCACGGGCAGCCAGAAAGGCCTGATGCTGCCTGCGGGTTTGGGCATTTCATGCTTCAGCCAGAAGGCGCTGGAAGCCGGTAACAGCGCGCGGCGCAATAATCCGCTGCGCCGCGTGTTCTTCGATATAGAGGATATGCAGAAGGCCAACAAGGACGGCTATTTCCCGTACACCCCGTCGCTGCCGATGCTGTATGGTTTGCGCGAGGCGCTGGACATTTTGTTCGAGGAAGGTCTGGAGAATGTTTTCGCCAGGCATCATTTCCTCGCATCCGGCGTGCGCGCCGCGGTGCGTCAGGGATGGAAGCTTGAGACCTGCAGCAAGGCGGAGAAATGGGACAGCGACACGGTGACCGCCGTGATGGTGCCGGAAGGGTTCAATGGCGCGGACGTGATTTCCCGCGCGTACAAACGCTATAATCTGGCGCTTGGCGCAGGGTTGAGCCAGGTTGCCGGCAAGCTCTTTCGCATTGGCCATCTTGGCGATTTGAATGAGCTGATGTGCCTGGCAGCGATTACCGGCTCTGAGATGGCGATGCGCGACATCGGCATCAAGGTTGAACCCGGCAGCGGCGCGGCGGCCGCCGAGGAAGTCTATCGTGCAGCGCCTGAAATTCTGGCACAGAAGGCGGCCTGATGCCCGATATGCAGCATATCGTCTTCCTGGACCGCGAAACGCTGGGCGCCACCGTGCGCCCACCTGCGTTCGCTCACGAGTATGTCGAGCACGACGATACGCCGGCGGATCAGGTGGTGGCGCGCTTGCAGAACGCCACCATTGCTATCGTCAATAAAGTGCGGCTTCCCGCTTCGGTTCTGTCGCAATTGCCGCAGTTGCGCATGATTGCGGTGGCGGCGACGGGAACCGACAATATCGATGTGAAGGCGGCAGCAGCCCAGGGCATCGTGGTGTCGAACATCCGTGGCTACGCCATCAATACCGTGCCTGAGCATGTGCTGGCACTGATGTTCGCCCTGCGCCGCAGCCTGGTGCCTTACATGACGGATGTGCGCGCGGGCATCTGGAACACGTCGCGCCAATTCTGCTTCCTGACCCACCCGATTACCGACATCGCCGGCTCCACGCTCGGCATTGTCGGTTTTGGCGCCTTGGGGAAATCCATCGCGCGGCGCGCCGAAGCGCTGGGCATGCGCGTGCTGGGTTACGATGCCATTCCGGCCGAGGGGCTGGTGGATTTCGATACGATCTTGCGCGAGAGCGACGTCATTACGCTGCACGCACCGCTGAATGCTTCGACACGCAACATGATCGGTGCGGCCGAACTCAAGGCGATGAAACGCAGCGCCATTCTGATCAACACCGCGCGCGGCGGCCTGGTGGATGAAGCGGCACTCGCCGATGCGCTGCGCGCCGGTGAGATCGCCGGGGCGGGTTTTGATGTGCT
>Ga0116227_10011697_pt1 | contig 14630 bp, 14 predicted proteins | sample S1TSphgellanicum_FD_89693 | JGI IMG/M metagenome (GOLD analysis project Ga0116227, IMG submission 89693) | Host-associated microbial communities from peat moss isolated from Minnesota, USA - S1T2_Fb - Sphagnum magellanicum MG | ecosystem: Host-associated > Plants > Peat moss > Unclassified... | reverse complement strand
CGGAGTGGGATAGAGTGGATGTCCAGTAATCCAATAGCGCGTGAGGAGTCGGAACCACGACGGGTATACGAAACTCACGTAGTAAGTTGGAACCCCCCAGATTTATCTGTGGGGTAGTTCAGTACTCTCCCCCGCTAGAATCGTCGAAACCCTTGATTTATCGTTGAAAGGGAGGGAGGATGTGAACGGTTACCCATTATCTACAATAGAGCTATGGTTTAAAAATCTTTTTACTGTGTTAGTATGCCAGTCAGTAGCGAAGCTCTTAAGCAAGACCTCGATCAACTCACCATCGATCAACTTCAGCAAGTCGCTGACTTCATTGCTTTTCTCAAATTTCGTGATAAACGCCGCCGTATCGCTCTTGATCCTGTTCAGTTTGCTTCCCTTGCAACTGAGTTTGCAGAAGAGGATCGTTCTCTTGCTGAAGCTGGAATGGGTGATTATGCAATGATGCTTGCCCAGGAAGATCAGCAATGACCGACGAGCTTAAACGAGGGGAAGTTTGGTTAACAAATCTTGATCCTACCCAAGGTTCTGAGCAAGCAGGTGTTCGTCCTGTTATCATTTTTCAAAATGATATCATCTCTCAGTTTTCAACAACAACTATTGCCATCCCCTTAACTACGAACCAGCGTCGCGCTTCATTACCAATTTGTATGCTGATCAAGCAGGGAGATGGTGGATTATTACAGGATTCAGTTGCATTGTGTTTTCAAATTCGAGTATTGGATAAGACTCGGTTAATTCGGAGGTTAGGTCAACTGAGTGCTGAAACAATTACTCAATTAGAAGAAGTAGTGTTAGTAACGCTAGGATATGAACTATAGATGCAGAAGAGTGAGCCAGTCAGCGGCGCAGTATAACAACCCCAGGGGTTAGGAACTAGTCTCGTAGACGCGGATGATTCTAGCTCTACTTCATGTAAATAAGCAGGAAGCAACTAGGTCAAATGAAGCGTCAAAAATCCAACTCGGCTGGAGTGGTTGCAGAAACACACCCCTCAACAAAGTAGGGGTGGGTAGTTCATTTGCTACTAAATCACCAGAGCGTCGGGGACAAGTCTAGCTGCTCATGAATAACACCTGCGCCCTGCCTACCTCCACTGCTGATTACTAACTTCCAACGGTAGAAAAATCGTTAATACTTCCCCATACTCCGATCGCTGACGAACAATTAACTTACCACCAATTGCTTGAAACAAATGCTTAGTAGCAGCAAGATTTAAGCTAATTGTCCCCGTCTCTGGTTGGAACATCAGCAACTGACCTAAGGCTTTGCGAATTGGCGGCGTTATTGGTGTGGTAGTTTTGCAGGTATCTTTACACTGGGGTTGGGGTGATAATTGTAGCTTGAGCTGATCGCCGGCGGGAATCACTTGTACTTGGATATGGCTCCCAGGTGGTAAACTGCGGGTAAAATTCTCCATCAAACCCGTCAGCACCCGGTCTAACATGGTTGGATTACTTACTACCGTCGGTAGTTGTTTGGGTAGAACGACATCTAATGTCAAGTTACGGCGACTTGCGGCTTGTTGCCAACGAGGGATGCTCTGCTGCAATACCTGATCTACAGATGTGGCTGTTAGTTGAGTGCTGGAGGAACGCATGGAAACGGAGGCTTCTAGTTCTGCTGCCTTAAACAACAACTCCATTCGATCAATTTGCTCAGTACACTCATGATCAATAACTTCTAAGCGGTTGATGACGTTAGCTGGTAAGTCCCGACGCTTCAGTAGTAGCCGGGTTATGGTGCGAATAGTTGTCAGTGGGGTACGGACTTCGTGAGCAAAAGCCTGCAGTAGTTCTACATCGGGACGGGGAGCTGAGGACGCAGTAAGTCCGGACTTGGGATGACTGGGGTGAAGGTTCCCAAGACCGCGCTGCTTCACCGACACCTCTGGCTCTGTTAATTCTTGAAGCAGTAAATGGCTAAACTGAACTGCTATGCGGTAATCGGGAACAATCGGATCGTATTTTTGGACTAAGGCATCTAGCTTGGCAAAAAATTCTGGGTTGGTTAATATGACCCTAGCGCCGAGCGATCGCCATGCCTGGTGGACTACCTCTGGCTCAAAGGAAAATGAAAACTCTTTCTTCCCATTGTGGTTTTCTGCTAAAACCAACACCAATGTAAATTTATCAGTGAATACCAAGCAAAACTGCTCTGAACCCAAGGGATCATCATGTAGTATGGGTAAAACTGATTCTTCAGGATTAATGCCTGTAATGCTGACTCCATGAGGCATCTGGAAAGGCATCAACGCCCGAGGGTTAAATGGCTTGGCGGTGAAAGTGACTGTTTCAAGGCTTTGAGTTAGCCGTGGCTGACTAAATAACGGTGCTGGTGCCGTTAAAACCAAACCTTGGGTAGTATCAGGTGAAGTAGTTGCTAAGGTCTGAAGTAGTAGGTGCTCAGTTGCAGCTAAACTAATGCGCCACTGCTGCTCTGCCTTGGAAGGTGAACAATCAGCCACAATTGGTTGACTTTGGGCTAAAACTTCACTCAGACTTGGCAAGATCCATTTGTACACAAACATCTACCCCCTGCTTACAGAGCGTCAAATAGCATCTATTACCGTAAGCATATAGCACAAAAGCGGCTCTTAGACCCTACAGTAGTTCCAGACGAATGCTTACCCATTAACTATAGACGGTATGATCTTATATCTACTAGTGAAAGTCGTATAACCGAACAATGAAGGTGAAATTTCCCCTGGAATGCCAACTTGTCATCAAACATTGAGCAGGGATCGCCAAATTTTATCAAATCTGATAACATTAAGTGATTGATACAGGGCTGCGCCATCTACCCTCAAAAAAAAGCCCTTTAGTGAAGATTCTAGCTCTCACTGATAGTTTAAGATTTGCTCCTCCACACGCACAAATCCATGCATCGCTTCAGGTACTCAATTTGGAAATAACAATGAAAAAGCTCATCCCCTTATTAATTAGTGGAATTATTGTGGTAGGTGCCTTTGGTTGCCAAGAAGCTCCGAAAAATAGTTCTGAAAATCCTAGTACTACTAACGAAACTAGCTCAGTCCCCGCATCACCTGCGGCTGAAACCACCCAAACTACAGATAAAATCCCTTTACCTACTCCCAATGCTGACTCAAAACAAATACCTGTAACTGAAACAACTACACCACCTGCAACTAAGGTAGTAGATGACTTAAAGACTGAAGTTAGCGCCAAGTTGCAAGAAGGCTTACCGGACAATAAATTACAAGTTGACGCCGAAGGAAATGAAATTATCCTCAAAGGTACGGCTAGTTCTAAGGTAGAACTCAAAAAAGCTAAAACTTTGGTCAAGCAGGTCAAAGGGGTAAAGACAGTGAAAGTAGAAGCGAAAGTTGAACCAGGGAAACAGCCCTAGTGGAATCTAGGAGGGCAGCTAATAGTACTCCCCTCCTACTTTCTATGTCTGCGTTCGCCTTGGTGCGGACGCTTCTCTTCTCCTCAAGACCCTAGGACCTACAATCCCAGGGTGCGACCAGGAAATCCAGCCACATCAAAGTAGTGAGTGTTTCCCACTGTTTGATACTTGAGGGTTGTTCTGAGTCCATTGCTAGCAGGTGTAGAGGTTAAAACGTGAGACTTGGATTTGATATTGTTAGGGCCACCGCGCAAAGCTTCAGTCAATACTCTTCCAACTAGCTGACCATGAGCGGGGATCTGCAATTTCAACACCTTAGCTAAGGTTAGTGCCACATCTGCATTACTTGTAGGTGCATGATCCTGATAACGCTGCTTAAAGTCAGGACCGATGGCTGCCATGATATTGTATGTATCAGCACGGCTAAAACTACCATGCATCCCTTGACCTTGCTGCAAGACAGTATCTGCTACTTCTACTCCGCACGCGGTGGGATTACCGCAACCCGTATCAAAGGAACGAAAGTTGATCACAATGGAGGGTGTGGGTGTCCGTGCTGACCCTTGGAGTCTGATCGCACTCAAGGGTAGGGTACCAGGAATTGTCCCCAGGGTATCATTGACAAACAAACCACTCACATAGTCTTCCTTGAGTAGTGCTGCAACTATCTTGTGAGCATCAGCCTTCTTTGTGGCATCATTAGTCAAGTAAATTAAGTCAGAACCACCATTGGCAGCAATAACTATTTCAGGTTTATTCGGGTCTTGTCCTAAAATACTGTCCTTAGAAAACTGCCCCTGGGTTGGATCTACAGGGGCATTTTTATTATCAGGATTAAACAAAGGCAATTTTAATTCGTGCGCTAAATCTATGCCAACAAAGCCAGGAGGTAAAAAGCCTTTGGGCACATCTCCATAGGTTAAGCTTGCAGCGTAACTGGTTTTACTACCTTTGCTGATGGTGGAGAACCCATGATCAGCGGTAACGAATATATTTGTGGTGGCTTCTAGACCTAATTCTTTGAGGGCAGCGCGAACTTGTGCCAAGTTTTTATCAACATTTTGCCGTGCGGCTTGGGAAGTTACACCATTAATCCCTGGTTCGATTTGGTTGAGGCTATCACCTTCGTTGTGTTGTGTCCCATCAGGATCTCGTGACCAGTACACTAACACGAAGGGTTTTTGCCGCTGTTTGAATAGGGGGAGAATTACCTTTGTTGCCGCATCTGCAAAATACTGCTGCTGGATGACATTGGCAACTTTTGTCCCCGGAATCTTGCTGTTACCAGGTTGGCCATTGTCTCCCCGTGATGGACTTGCCAGGGGCAGTGAATGTTTGGTGAGTAAGTCCCTCATTTCTGAACTCAGGGGAATCCCTGTACCTGAGCCAGTGGCATCATCGATAATGATTGTTGAGTTGCCATCCTTCTGAGTAACATCTTGAATCAACACTGGGCCAATTTTGCCCACAGATGCAGTACTAAAACCCGCTTTTCTGGCAGTAGCTAACAAGGTTTGTTCGTTGAGATAGTTACTGTTAAATTGTTGATTAACTTCCTGAATAACGGCATCACTTTCTAGGAATGGGACTAGGCTATCATTAGCATTCTTGACTCCTGATTTGACTTTGATGGTGTTACTGAAATCTCCTGTATCGCCTAGATAATGCCCAGTGGCGATCGCTGAAGCATTAGCAGTGGTAAATGTAGGAAATAGGGAGTGAGTGTTGACAAAACTCACTCCCTGTTCCCGAATCTGTTGTAATGTCGGCATATCAGTCCCATTGACGATTTCTGGTCGTAACCCATCGGTCACGAAGATAATCGCATTATGTTGTCCCACTGGCCGAGGTTGTCTAGCTACAGCCTCAAAGCTGATGATGAGGGCAACTACGCAAAATGCCAGGATGAACCAACGGCGAGATTGTATCAAAGTCTGCATAAGTTTCCCAGTACACTAACCTATGAAGATTTTACGCCCTGCCGATGAAAATTATCTAGTTTCTTGTGTCAGGCTGATACCTGAAAGTTATCTTGTTGTTTCCAAGGTACGATCTAAATGATCTCATATTTAATTCCCGGTAGATGAAAGCCTACAAAATTCAAAACAACACAGGGATTGCAGCCTTAACATTAGTTGATCGCCCTGATCCTCAGCTGACAACTAATCAAGTCCTCATCAAAGTCCATGCCGTATCCTTGAATTATCGTGATCTCTTGGTAGCTGAGGGTGTCTATGGTTCTGGACAGAAATACCCCCTGATTCCTGCCTCAGACGGTGCTGGGGAAGTTGTCACCGTGGGGGCTGGGGTAAAAAGGGTGAAGGTAGGCGATCGCGTGGCAGGGATCTTCTTCCAAGATTGGATTTACGGCCCTTTGACTAGGGATAAAATGAAATCAGATTTAGGTGGTGGAATCGATGGGATGCTGGCTGAGTACGTCGTCTTACACGAAGATGGTCTAGTAATCATACCTGAGCACCTTTCCTATGTAGAAGGTGCAACCCTACCCTGTGCTGCCGTCACCGCTTGGCATGCACTAGTGACAAAGGCTCATGTGGGGGCTGGGGAGACGATTTTATTACTGGGCACAGGGGGGGTTTCAATTTTTGCCCTCCAGTTTGCCAAAATTTATGGTGCCAGAGTAATTATGACTTCCAGTAGTGAGGCAAAACTGGCAAAAGCTAGACAGTTAGGCGCTGACGAAACTATAAATTATCATGAGACACCAGACTGGGAAAAGAAAGTTTATACCCTGAGCGAGCGCCTGGGTGTGGATCATGTGGTAGAAGTAGGCGGTGCCGGTACTCTTCCTAAGTCCTTGCAAGCAGTCCGCATTGGGGGCAGAATTAGCTTGATTGGTGTTCTTTCGGGTAGAGGCAATGAAATTGACCCCATGCCCATCCTATTTAAGAGCTTAACAGTTCAGGGAATATATGTCGGCAGTCGGGAAATGTTTGAATCTATGAATCAGGCAATTAGTCAACATCAACTCAAACCAATTATTGATCGGGTTTTCCCTTGGACCGCCGCAAAGGATGCATACACCTACCTCAAAAGTGCTGCTCATTTCGGTAAAGTTCTCATTGAGATTTGATCATCTGAGCCTAGTACCCCTTAATAGTTGATAACCTGATACAAGGATTTAAGTTTTGTGTGTACATCTGCGGTGTTGAATTGCCAAAACCATACAAAATTATATTGTGGTCTACTAGCTAAATCTGGTACTCTTTATATTTTCCTTACCATTTAGCTCTAGTGTTCTAGAAGGTATTGTATTGTGCTGTCAAAAATTACTATTTGACTATTTTGTCAATGTCTAATTCCTATGGAAATTCTCCAGTTTTTCCCTCAAGTGACCTAAGTTATCTGATTTCTTAACCAAAGATAACCTAAGTATATGAATTAATTGAGCTATATACCTAAGATTTATGAGTTTTAACTTGAATGAGGCTATTAAAATCGCTAACCAAGCAGTTCTTTTAAAGTTTGCCAGGGATCTGACTGACGTTGAAGTAATTGTATTTAAAGGAGCTTGGGCGCGAGAAGAATACGACCAAATCGCCGCTAAAAACCAGTATGCAACCAGTTACATCAGTCAAGATGTTGCGCCTAAACTTTGGAAACTGCTAACCTATGCCTTAGGAGAAAAAGTCAAAAAAAGTAATTTTAAGGAAGCTCTGAAACGACGTTGGGAACAGCAATTTATCACAAATACATATTACCCACAAAAAATGGAACCTATTCCTCTATCTTCAATACGAGTAAAACAAGACTGGCTAGCTCCAGAATTATATGTAGACCGCCCCGTTGAATCCATCTGCTATGAGACTCTGTTGCAACCGGGTTCCCTGATTCGGATCAAGGCACCTAAATTAATGGGTAAAAGCTCCCTCATGGAACGATTATTAGCTCAACTGGCAGCAGAGGGTTATCGTGCTGCTAGTTTAAGTTTAAAGATGGCGGATCGGTCAACTCATCTTACCAACCTGAATAAATTTTTGCGCTGGTTCTGTCTCAATTTTAGTCGAGAACTCAACTTACCTAACCAGATAAATACATATTGGGATGAGGAGGGTGTAGGGGCTAAGGTTAGCTGCACAACTTATTTAGAAGAACATCTCTTAGAACAAGAAAATAGTCCCCTAATCCTCTGTTTAGATGATGTAGATGCCCTATTCCCCTATCCTGAGGTTTACGAAGACTTTTTTGGTTTATTGCGTTCTTGGTATGAAAAAGCTAGAAGCCGCCAAACTTGGAAAAAATTACGCCTAGTAATCGCTCATTCTACTGATGTTTATATCCGCTTGAATATTAATCAGTCGCCCTTTAATGTGGGGTTGCCCATTGAGTTACCAGAATTAACTAGGGAAGAAGTTCAGATATTAGCTAATAAGTATGGTTTTCCAGAAGATTTAGCTTTAGTATATCCCTTAATGGATCTGGTAGGTGGTCATCCTTATCTATTGCAGCAGGCATTTTCTCACCTCAAAAGTTATCCAAATACTACACTCAATCAATTATTGGTGGAAGCTCCCACCGATGCAGGGATTTATAGTCATCATTTGCGGGAACATTGGTTGAATTTACAACAAGAACCAAAACTTATAGATGCATTACAAATAGTGATCAACGATACTAAACCAGTGCGATTGGAAAGTATATTAGCTTATCAATTGCAGAGTTTGGGTTTAGTTAAGCTTGTAGGTAATGAGGTAGAGCCACGCTGTCAATTGTATCGGAATTATTTTGGGAGAGTCATGGCAAATTCTCCCGTGAAATAGTGTCTGAATTTTAGATTGTGGATTTTGGATGTACCAATTTTAGATTTTAGATTTTGGATTGGGGATTAACTAGTTGGTATCGAGGGTTGGTTTTCTTCATATCTCTTCACAATCCAAAATCCAAAATTCTTCAGATCTGCCCCCAAATTTATTTGTGGCATAAATCCAAAATCTACAATCTAAAATTTTTTACTCAAGCTCCAACATGAAGGTATGGGGTCAATCTAAAATCCAAAATCCAAAATTGATTGACTTGCTCATCTGCATCAACTGGGCTAATTTAAATATTCATCACTTTCAAAAACTCGGCAGACTATGCGTCTAACTTCACTGGATGTTTTTCGTGGCATCACCATTGCCGGGATGATTCTCGTCAACATGGCAGGGTTGGCAGATCATGTATATCCTCCCCTAGATCATTCTCAGTGGAATGGTTGCACACCAACAGATTTAGTATTTCCCTTTTTTCTGTTCATTATGGGTGTGGCAATGACCTTTTCCCTATCAAAGTATACCAGAGATCCCCAACACTCCCCGGCTGTTTACTGGCGCTTGTTTCGCCGTGGGGGGATTCTGTTTGGCTTGGGGTTGGTGCTAAATGGCTTTTGGAATCACGGTGTCTGGACTTTTGATTTGAGTATAATTCGGATTATGGGAGTGTTGCAGAGGATCAGCATTACTTACCTCTTGGCATCCTTAGCAGTGCTCAAACTACCCCAAAAAGGTCAATGGGTACTAGCAGCATTGCTGCTAATTGGGTACTGGTTGGCGATGGTATATATATCAGTCCCCGGTTATGGTGCGGGAGTTTTGACACACGAGGGGAACTTAGGAGCATATATTGACCGTTTAATCATCCCCAAATTTCATTTGTACAAATCTGATGGTTGGCACTATATGGGTGATCCGGAAGGATTATTCAGTACCATCCCAGCTATAGTCACAGTCCTCACAGGCTATTTTACTGGGGAGTGGATACGTAGTCAGACAATAAAATCACGTACAACTTTGGGTTTAGTCTTGCTGGGTATTGCCTGCTTAGGTATAGGTCTAGCTTGGGGGTGGATATTCCCAATTAACAAAAAGCTGTGGACAAGTTCATACGTAATTTTCACCACAGGTTGGGCGTTACTATTGCTAGCTACTTGTTATGAATTGATTGAAGTGCGGTTAATTCGGCGCTGGAGTAAACCCTTTGAGATGATGGGATTAAATGCGATCGCTGTTTTTATAGCTTCGGTTTTGCTCATTAAAATCCTAGTCAATCTTAATGTGGGGACTGGGGAGAAAGTCTTGAGTGCATATAACTGGATTAATCAACATTTTTTCATTCCTTGGGCAGGTCCCCTGAATGGTCCCCTATTATTTGCCATCGTCACCGTGTTGTTATGGTTTGGCGTTGCCGTGGTGATGTATCAAAAAAGGTGGTTTATTAAGATCTAATTAAGTTAACTCTGCTTGAAAGTCCACTTTATTCCGAGAACCTATTCTAAATAAGGGTTTCAATCATTTTTATTCCAGATTAAATCCCCTAAATTTATTTATGGGGATTCATAGCTGCCTCCTTAATGCAATGCTTCAAGGGAGGAGTGGGAAGTGACTTCAATACGGTTCCATTGTTCTCAACAATCATCTTTGGGGATACTCAAATAGGGATTTTTGGATTTCTCGGACACTACAGATATCGAAAATTCAGTGGTTTCAGCCCCTAAGCATTTCGTTATCACAAAGCTTATTGATTCATAACCAAGTTGATGGTAAAAACCGGGTGTATTGGACTGAAATACCTGCAACCTAATCTGGCGATCGCCCCTTTGAATTGCCCAATCTTCGGCATATTTGATTAAAGCTGTGCCAATACCCTGTCGTCGATATTCAGGCTTGACATAGAGGAGAAAGATGTGGGCATGACGGTTACCATGCACTTGGTCGGCTGACCTCGATTTGCTGTAAAACACTTTTTTGTTGATTTGGCAGGGGTTTTAGGACTTGAGAAGGGCTGACCTCGATTTGCTGTAAAACACTTTTTTGTTAATTTGGCAGGGGTTTTGGGACTTGAGAAGGACTGACCTCGATTTGCTGTAAAACACTTTTTTGTTAATTTGGCGGGGGTTTTGGGACTTGAGAAGGGCTGACCTCGATTTGCTGTAAAACACTTTTTTGTTAATTTGGCGGGGGTTTTGGGACTTGAGAAGGGCTGACCTCGATTTGCCGTAAAACAACACCTACGCCCAAAAAGGCAAATATCTGGCATAGCGCGTAGAACTGGTCTTAGATTGGTCTGCTTTGATTAATCCAGGGTCTTTGGTGTTGCCAATGATCTGAGATACTGTTGCTGTTTGTGCTTCACTTAACTTAAACCTTTCCCGTAGTGTGTGGTTATACATTCTTTTATTATTGACATATAATAAACAGCAATGTTGATAACAAGCTCGAATTCGATCTGCTTTGCTCATGTCAGCAAAATCCTGATAGGCAAAGAGGACTGTTGTAGTACGTGTATCACCTACTCGGAAATCCGGTGCAGGTAGTTGAAACTCTTCTGCTGCGCTGACAACTTTATCAATACCACTACCTTTTTCTTCACAAATACCGAAAAGTCGCATTAAATTGGCGAGTTGTTCATTAAAGGAACGATTTTCATCAATAAACCGCTCTACCTTAATGGGTGGAATACCAGGATTAGATATCTCGATGCGATCGCTAAACATCTCGATCATGACTGAAGTACCTGTTGCCAGAAAATCCTGATGTACTAAAGCATTGGCAATCAGTTCTCTTAAGGCCTGTTTTGGGAACATCTTGACTTCTTCTCGCACAACTTCCTCTACAAACCGATTTTGTGGTGCGGCTGAATGGACAAATTGTACTAATTCATCAAAACCAACTGCATAACCTTTAACACCTGTTATTTCATTACGAGTTTTTAACTTATCTATCCCTGCGTAAATAACTACACGGGGTGCTTTACGAGCTAATGCAGCGGAAAAGGCATCTAGTCTTTTTGCTAAAAGAATGGCAGCTAGGTTTGTGATTGTCCAACCCTGTGCTGTTTGTAGAATTAAATTTTGGTTTTGCAATCTATCAAGAACTGCATCGCGGGTAGTTGGATAGGGAATTTTTAGCAGATCAAAGTATGATTGAGTATCTAAAAGGTTGATTACTTCATCGGGGGTGACATCGCATTGAGCAGCTTGCAAAAACCAATCTTGTTGGTCTTCGGCAAAAATTCTCTTGAGTACATCTGGTGTCATCGGTACTAAATCTTCTCCTGCCCTCATTAGGTAGGCTCCATCTAACTCTAATGGTCGTCCAACAGGACGGCTTGGCACTTCAAAAATCAAGATTCTTCCATCAGGATGCTGTAATTCTGTAACGTCTACACGAAATCTGAGTTTATCTATGATGCGAGATTTGATATTGTTGAGGTCACTTACGGATGGAAAAGCTTGGGAACGGACAACACGACGCGGGCGCTTGTCGCTTATGCCCAAAACCAGATATCCACCACCTTCGTTAGCTAAAGCCACACAGTAGCGTAACAATCTGGTTGTATCATACTGTAGCTTGGCTTCTTTGAATTCTAGCTGTTCTTTTTCTGCTGGTGCATTCAGCCATTTTTCAATGGTTTCAAGGGTAATCATTGAGAATAATAGACGAGACAATAAGACCTTGGGATAGGGACTATGTATAGTGGCGTCATACGCCGCTTTTAAATGACCTTGTTTGCTTGAGGTAAACTGTTCGGTGATGTTAGCAAATTTAGCCTGAAGTTCTATTGACTGATGTATTTGTTCGGATTCGCATCAGTTGTGACAGTGGAGGGTGCGGAATGACAGTTTAATAGTTAAAATATGACATTCCAAACTATTAATAAATAAGATGCGTTTGCCCTGCGGTTCCGATAAGGGACTTCCAACTAAAAAAATATCGAATTCCTAGGGGAGCAGAGGGAGTAATAGTCGTGTTGAGTCTATAAAATGGAATAATTTAATTTCTGGAAGTCCCTAATGTTCTCAACAATTATCTTTGGAGATACTCAGAGAGGGATTTTTGTCTAACCGAACCGTATTGGAAGTGACTTTACCATCCACAGAGACTGAGATTGATAACCAAGTTGATGGTAAAGACTTAATGCCGGTGTATTGGACTGAAATACCTGCAACCCAATCTGGCGATCGCCCCTTTGAATTGCCCAATCTTCGGCATATTCAATTAAAGCTGTGCCAATACCCTGCCGTCGATATTCGGGCATGACATAGAGGAGAAAGATGTGGGCATGACGGTCACCATGCACTTGGTCAATAGCATTGCCCATCCAGAGACAGGCGATGGGGGAGGTGGTTGGTTCTAGATCTACCCACCATAAGGGTGTATCCCTCGATAAATATTGCTCAACGGTCTGGGCTAGGTGGGAAAAATCTTGGTTGGGAAATATATGCTGATAGGTCAGCTGCATAAACTTTACCAATAGCGCCCGATCTAAGGTGGAGCCACGGCGAATACAATAGCCCAGTGGGAATTCACAGTTCAAAAGATGTTAGTGATCACTCCTGCAATAGGTGCGGGTGCTGCCATGTCAGTAGGCAAAAAGATGCGGGCACTGACGGCAACCAAGGCAATAATAAACACTAATACTACGAGTAAGGGAGCGATATACTGACGAAATATAGCCATATTGAGGAATTCACAATTCATATAGCCATCCTAGTTTATTTAGGAGGGGGGAGGGGGGAGATAACTCCCCATCAGCCTAACGGCGATCGCGCTCCAGATCATCAAGCACTCGCTCACAGTACCAATTTTCCGGCATCCCTGGATAGTTCTGCTTGGCTTGCTCGATTAACCTCTCAGCAGCGGCAGTGTCCCCAGATAATATGGCAATCAACCTATTTTTGAGGGCATTATCAGTGATTTCCTCGTCTGGTTGGTTAGGTATGACCTCATTAGTAAAGGATTGGGGCTGATCCCGCCGTAACTGCCAAAATAAAACGTAATAGAGTGTAGCAAAAATTAAAATCAGGCTAAGTGTCCCCATGAAAGTGAGGAGGTTCAGCACTAGGAAGCCCAGAACTAGCTGGGAGAGGACGTAGCCTAGTAATAGCCCTGTAATTAAAAGAATGAATGTGCCGACAATAATAACTACTTGGTTCCCCATACATCCTCTTCTTGCTCAAGTCCGGGTCTGAGTGATACTACTGGTCTTTGGGTCCAGGGGGCAAAGAATGGTAGAAGTAGCAACCCTGGTAAGGCGGCTAGGGCTGTCAGCAGGAAGAACACCGTCCATCCTGTGGTCTGTGCCCATGTGCCTGCGGGGGCTGTGAGAATATCTCGACTAAAGCCTTGCAAACTAGAGAGTAAGGCGTACTGGGTAGCTGAAAAGCCTTGGTTACAAAGACTCATCAAAAAAGCGACAAAAGCAGCTGATTCTAAGCCAGCGCAGAAATTTTCCATATTAATGGCAGCTAGCATCAAAGGGAAATTTCTTTGATTGACTACTGCCAAAGCAACGTAGGTTAGGTTGCCGACGGTTTGCACAATTGCAAATATCCATAATGAACGATTAACACCTATTTTGCTCATCACTGCTCCTCCTGCCAAGGTACCCACGATCACAGCCATAATTCCCAAGGCATTAGGCAGGGCCAGTTCGGATGCGCGGAAATTTAGGCCCTTGTCTAATAGGAAGGGGGTAGCTACGTTCTTGACTAAGGAGTCTCCTAATTTATAGATGACGATAAATACTAGGATGAGAATTGCTTGCAGTGAGCCGTGGCGCTGGAAAAATTCAATAAAGGGTAGTGTCACAGCAGCAGCTAAACTCTGGGGGGGACGCTCCACCAGGGTTGGTTCAGGGGCCAGGATGGAGGTGACTACCCCAATGAGCATTAGCAGTGACATGATGAGGTAGACGAAGGGCCAGGGTATGAAGCCGGCGAGAAATAGGGTGAGGGAACTGGCGATGAGAAGGGCAACCCGGTAGCCCAGGAGATATATGGACGCACCGGGTCCCCGTTCCGGTGCTGTGAGGATATCGGTGCGGTATGCATCAACTACAATATCTTGACTGGCACTGAAAAAGGCGACAATTCCTGCTGTGATGGCTAGGAATTTCAGACCTGTGGATGGTTTTTGCCACGCCATGGCCGCCAGTGCTAGTAGCAGTGCTAGTTGGGTGATGACCAACCAACCCCGACGACGACCTAAAAATGGGGGTGTAAATCGATCTAGTAAGGGGGACCAGAGGAATTTGAGGGAGTATGGTAGTGCCACTAGACTGAAGGCACTGATAGCAGTGAGGCTGACTCCCTCCTTCGTCAGCCAAGCTTGTAGGGGGGTCTTACTAGCTAAGTATAAGGGCAGACCGGAGGAAAAGCCGAGAAATAGTAATGCCCCCATCTTGGTGTTGCCAAAGCTTTTTAGCAGTGATTGGTTGGTTGGCACAGATTAAAACTTCCTCTCGTTATTTTG
>Ga0116227_10011696_pt1 | contig 14631 bp, 13 predicted proteins | sample S1TSphgellanicum_FD_89693 | JGI IMG/M metagenome (GOLD analysis project Ga0116227, IMG submission 89693) | Host-associated microbial communities from peat moss isolated from Minnesota, USA - S1T2_Fb - Sphagnum magellanicum MG | ecosystem: Host-associated > Plants > Peat moss > Unclassified... | reverse complement strand
CGGTTTTGCGCGCCGAACGATGCTCTAACTTTATGAATCTAGGTCATCTTGTCCGCCTTCAAATGATTCCATTTGAAGGCGGGATGCTCTAGGCGAGCGCCGGAAGGGCGTGTCAGGCGAAGCCTGCCTTCAGGCGCTCGGGCGTGAACGGGGCCTGGCGCATGCGCACGCCCGTCGCGTCGAAGATCGCATTGGCGATCGCCGCCATCAGCGGCCGGATCGAAGGCTCGCCCGCTCCCGAAGGCGCGATCTCCGGGTGATCGATCAAGACGATATCGATCGCCTCCGGAGCCTCCTTGATGTCGAGGATCGGATAGCTCAACCAGTCGACCGAGGTCACGTTCGCGGTGTCGAACAGCACCTCTTCGTGCAGAGCGCGGCTCACGCCTTGGACGATATTGCCTTCGATGGTTCGCCGCAGAAGGCCGGGATTGATGATCTGGCCGCAATCATGCGCGACGGTGAAGCGCTTCGCCCACACCGCTCCCGTCGTGCGGTTCACCTCCACTTCCGAGACGATCGCGACGCGGGTGCCGTTGCGTTGCGAATAGGCGATGCCGCGTCCGCTCATGATCTCGGCGCCGGTCGGTTTCGCCGGCGACACGCGCGGCTGCCAGTTGGACCGCTCGGTCGCCGCCTTGATCACCGCATGATCGCGCGCATCGGTCAAATAGCGCAGGCGGAACGCGGCGGCGTCGCTGCCCGTCTCGTGCGCCAGCTCGTCGATGAAGGATTCGCTGGCATAGTGGATCTGTGGCCCGACGGGATCGCGCAAATGCGACGAGCGCAGCGGCGAGCCGCGGTCGAGGAAGGGTGCGATCGTCTCCCAGCCCTTGCGGCGTGCCGCGAAGCCGTAGGATTCCTCCGGCACGTTGAAGGCTTGCACCGGATGCAACGGCAGGCCGATGAACTGGCCGGCGAGCGTCTGCGCCGGATCGCTTTCATTATTGTCGACGTCGAGGCGCGAAAAGCCTTTCGACACGAAGTCGAGGGCGAGCACCTTGTCGTCCTTGTCCAAGGCGGCGCGCACGGTGTGGATCGAGGCGGGACCCTTCGGGTCCCAGGCATGGCCTTCATGGCGCATCCCTTGGACGCGCACCGGCGCGCCCATGGCCTTGGAAATCAGCGCCGCGTCCATGGCCGCGTCGCCAGCATCGTTGCGGCCATAGGATCCCGGTCCGAAGATCCAGATCGCATGCACCTTTTCGCGCGGCACGCCGAGCAAGGCGGCGACGCCCGCCTGGGCGTGATGCGCCTTCTGCGAGCCGGTCCACAAGGTCACGCCATCGGCGCGAACATCGGCGACGGCGCAGGCCGGCGCCATGCTGGCATGCGATTGGAACGGCCACTCATAGGTGGCTTCGATGATTCGAGCCGCGCCGGCAAAGGTCGCATCGACATTGCCGATCTCGGCCTCCGTCTTCTTAGCGATCGGCTTCGCCTGGCGAATATGGTCGTAGAGCGACGCATTGCCCGGGAAGGCGGGCGGCGGATCGGTCCATGTCACTTTCAGCGCGGCGGCGGCGCGGATCGCATCCCATTCCTTCGGCGCGACGACGGCGAGGAAAGCTTTTTGCCAGACGATTTTCGCGCCTGGAATAGCGGCGATCGAAGCGGTGTCGACGGCGGTCGGTTCGGCGCCTGCCTTGGGCGGCTTGATCGTGCGCGCATGCAGCATGCCCGGCAGCTTGACGTCGACGACATACTCCGCCGTCCCCAAAACCTTGGGCGCCACATCGCGTCGCGGCACCGAGGTGCCGATCACCTTGTAGCGGTCGGGTGTCTTCGGCTTCGCCTTGCCGCTGACGAAGAGATCGTTGCCGTATTTGCCGTTCCAATCGAGCACAACGTTGAAATAGCGGCCGCCGATCAGCTCGCCATAGGACACCTTCTTCTGCGGCGCGCTGCGGCTTGCGACGACGCCGTTCTCGACATCGAGGTCTTCGACCGGCATGCCGAGATGCGCGGCGGCCATGGCGACGAGGGCGCGGCGCGCTTCGGCGGCGGCGCTGCGCAAGGTGACGCCACCCTTCTGGATGCCGGTCGAGCCGCTCGCGCCGCCTTGATCGACGGTGAGATCCGTATCGTCCATGACCACGGCGACACGCTCGACCGCGAGGTCGAGCTCTTCGGCGACCATTTGAGCGATGCCGATATCGGTGCCCTGGCCCATGTCCATCTTGCCGAAATAGGTCGTCGCGCTGCCATCGGCATGGATCGCGACGTAAGATGCGAGCTGCTCGGGTGTCAGCGCCGGCTTTGTCGGGCTGCCGAAGGGCAGTGTCGCGGCGAGCGCCGAAGCGCCGGGCAATGCGACGAAGACGGCGAGCGTGCCGCCGGATGCGAGGAGGCTGCGGCGCGAGATTTCGATCGTCATGTCGGCCTCCTCACGCTGCGGCCGCGCGCTTGACCGCGCGCAGGATGCTGACATGCGTGCCGCAGCGGCATTTGAGGCCGGAGAGCGCTTCGCGGATTTCCTGATCGCTCGGATGTGGCGTCTCGTCGAGAAGAGCGACCGTGCTCAGCACCCAGCCGTTGAGGCAATAGCCGCATTGCGGCACTTCCTCCGCGATGAAGGCAGCTTGCACTTTGTGCGGCTTGTCTGGCGTGCCGATTCCGTTGAGCGTGACGATCTTGCTGGCGCCGATCGCCGAGACCGGCGTGGCGCAAGAGCGGACGGGTTGCCCGTCGAGAAGCACGGTGCAGGCGCCGCATTGGGCGAGGCCGCATCCGAAACGTGGATTGGCGAGGCCCAAATCATCGCGCAAGGCATAGAGAAGCGGCATGTCGGGATCGGCTTCGATGCGATGCATCGTACCGTCGACATTCATTTCGATCGCTTGGAGCATATCTCCAATCCTCCCGTCCGTTCACCTTCCTTTTATTATCGCGTCGTCCAAATCTCATGTTTCGCACGCAGGGCGAAGGCACGGATTCGAACGCGCGACGCAAGGCTAGCAGGCTTGCGGCGCCAGCACCAATGCGCGGCGGTAAAGGTTGCGTGACTCTTTGACCGGCGAGCAGGCCATCGCGCATCAAGCGATGTTTTTCACGATATTTTTCGCACCCCTGCGCTGCGTGATGCGCCTCACACGATCTTCTGCGGCCAACGGCAGAGATCGGCGATGCGGCAGTGCTCGCATTCGGGCCGCCGCGCCTTGCACACATATCGCCCGTGCAAGATGAGCCAATGATGCGCATGCTGCTTATAGGCGTCGGGCACCACTTTCTCGAGGCCGATCTCGACGGCGAAGGGCGTCTTGCCTTTGGCCAGAGGCAGGCGGTTCGAGACCCGAAACAAATGCGTGTCGACGGCGATGGTCGGCGCGCCGAAGGCCATGTTCATGACCACGTTCGCGGTCTTGCGGCCGACGCCCGGCAGCGTCTCGAGCTCCTCGCGCGTCTCCGGGATCTTGCCGCCGAAATCGCGCACGAGCCGCTCCGACAAGGCGATGACATTCTTCGCTTTGGTGCGGAAGAGGCCGATCGTCTTGATCATCTCGCGCACTTCGTCTTCGCCGAGCGCGAGCATTTTTTGCGGCGTGTCGGCGGCGGCGAAAAGCGCCGGCGTCGCCTTGTTCACGCCGGCATCGGTCGCTTGCGCGGACAGAACGACGGCGACGAGCAGGGTGAAGACGTTGAGATGCTCGAGCTCGCCTTTGGGATGCGGCTCGGCGGCCTCGAAGCGGCGAAATATTTCGTCGATCCGTGCCGCTTCGGAGGCCTTGGTCGGCCGCGCGGTCTTGGGTGGCGTCTTGGCGGGCTTCGTCTTGGCGGGCTTCGGCTTGCCGGCCACGCCTCGTGCCGGATCAGCCGGCGGCTTGGCTCCGGCCGGCCTGATTTTTCGGGCCGCTTTGGCTGGTGCCGGGTTCTCTTCGCGCATGGCAGGGTTATAAAGTCACGCGGATCGCGAGAGAAGGGGCAGGACCGAGGTGCCATTGGAAATTCTCGGCAGCGAATATGATGGCGACCAGCCTGCCGACAACCATTTGCTCACGATGCGGTTGAAGCCGCATCGCTCGCTTACCCGCCGCAATGTCCGTCTGCTGATTGCCGTGTTCGCGGCGGCGGGCGTTTTTTCGAGCCTGCCTTTCGTGCTTTCCGGCGCCTGGCCGGTCGCGGGCTTCATGGGCCTCGATGTCGCGCTGGTCTATCTGGCCTTCCGCGCCAGCTTTCGCTCGGCCCGGGCCTATGAGGATATATGCGTCACGCCGATCGAGCTGCGGCTCGCCAAAGTCAATGCTGCCGGCCGGCGGGCCGAATTTCTCTTCAATCCGATCTGGGTGCGGCTTGCCCGCGAGGAGCATGAGGAATTCGGCCTGCAGCGGCTCGCCTTGGTCGCCGACGGGCGAAGCGTCGAAGTGGCGCGGTTCCTGGGTCCGGGAGAGAAGGCGCAATGCGCGACGCACCTGTCAGGCGCGCTGGCGAAAGCGCGGCGCGGGCCGCGCTTTTCATGAGGCTCTGAAAGTCAAAAAAAATCCGGCCGTCCCGGGGGGAGGGACGGCCGGTCCGGACGAGAACCCTGCGCGAGCTAGTTGGGGCATGACAGGCGCGGGGGCAAGACCGGAAGCGGTGCACCCAGGACCAATGAGATGTGCCGTGGGGACGTAACCAGTCCATCATGCCGAGGTTCCGCGGGCGGACAAAATTTCTGCGTCGGATGTTCTGTGGATAAGGAGGAAAAATCTTCGTTCAGCTCGACTTTGAAGCTGTGCGGCAGGGCTCGCATTACTGCGCGGGCTCCAGCGGCATCGCGACCGGCGCCGGCTTCGGTGTCGGCTTGCGCTTGGCCGGCTTCTTTTCGGCATGCATCTCTTCTCCTGCAAGGCGGGCTTGTAACGCAAAGGCGCGGGCCTCGGTCATCTGCAAGGCGCAAAAGCCGTGGACGGCTTCGCGCGCATAGTCGTGGCACATCATCTCCCGTTCCGAGGAAAAGCCGGCCTGCTCGCCAGCGATCTTCTTGACCGCCGCGCGATCCTTGCCGGCTTGGTGGAGGAGGGCGTGGAAATTCGCCCGCATATTCGTTTCCGTGTGGATTCGTTCCCGTTCCATCGTCTTGGTCCGCTCGGCGTTGAATGTCGCGCCGGCCGGCCCCCAGAGGCCGCCGAGCTCGATGCGGCAATTGGCAGCCGTGAAATCGCAGGTTGGATGGTCGGGGGTGACGAGGACGGCGCCATCGAGCACGTCGAATGAGAAGGGGCAGGCCGCGACGCCTAATTCGTATCGGGTCAGCCCGGCAGGGTGGCCGAGCGGCTTGAGAGGGACCTTGTCGGACATGTCGATGTCGATGCGGCATTGCTCGCCGGGCTTCGAAATCTCCTCGCCTTGGGCTGTAAGATGCGTGATCGCCAGCTCCTTGCCGATCCGCCCGAAGGTCATGACCCCTTGCGTGCCGGCGCGCATCAGGTCGCGGCCGACGAGCGAATCCTCGCTCGGCGGCTTGGCGAAGGCGGGTTTCGGCCGTGGGGCGGCAGGAGCAGCGCCGCTGCTCGCGCCGCCGCCATGGGGTGCGTCGGGGGCCGGCGCGGCGCCACCCAGCGCGCCCGGCAACAAGAGTTGAGCCTGCGCGCTCGAAGCGGCGAGAAGTGCCGCCAGAAGAGCGACCGCGCTGAGACGCATGGCGCCTACCCGTCTAGAAACCTTGAGGCTCGTGAATATACCGGTTGATGCCAAGGAGGAAATCCGCTGATTAGGCGAGCGAATGGGACTGCGCCGAGCCGCGGCGAACGGCTCGGCTTGCGCCTAAAATCGCCTCACTTATATACGGCGCATCTTGCGGTCGGCAGAGGCCGCTACCAATTTGAACACAATCGGGGACCGGGCGGAAAGTCCGTCCGCCCAAAGTCCGGATCGCCTCGGGGTCCGGTGGTCTTGCGACAGAAAGGAAATATTGGACATGGCAAAAGTCATAGGCATCGACCTCGGCACCACCAATTCGTGCGTTGCGGTGATGGAAGGCACGGCGCCCAAAGTGATCGAAAACGCCGAGGGCGCGCGCACGACCCCCTCGATCGTCGCCTTTACGGATGATGGCGAGCGGCTCGTTGGCCAGCCGGCCAAGCGCCAGGCGGTCACCAATCCGGAACGGACCTTCTTCGCCATCAAGCGCCTCGTCGGCCGCACGTTCGAAGACCCGATGACCAAGAAGGACATGGGCCTCGTTCCCTATAAGATCATCAAAGGCGGCAATGGCGACGCCTGGGTCCAGGCGGACGGCAAGCAATATTCGCCCTCGCAGATCTCGGCTTTTATCTTGCAGAAGATGAAGGAAACCGCGGAATCCTATCTTGGTCAGACGGTCACCCAGGCCGTTATCACCGTTCCCGCCTATTTCAACGACGCCCAGCGCCAGGCGACGAAGGATGCCGGCAAGATCGCCGGCCTCGAGGTCCTGCGCATCATCAACGAGCCGACGGCGGCAGCGCTCGCCTACGGGCTCGACAAGAAGGGCTCCGGCACGATCGCGGTCTACGACCTTGGCGGCGGCACGTTCGACGTGTCGATCCTCGAGATCGGCGACGGCGTCTTCGAGGTGAAGTCGACGAACGGCGACACGTTTCTCGGCGGTGAGGATTTCGATAACCGGGTCGTCGAATATCTCGCCGATGAATTCAAAAAAGAGAACGGCATCGACCTCAAGAAGGACAAGCTCGCTCTGCAGCGCCTGAAGGAAGCGGCGGAGAAGGCAAAAATCGAGCTCTCCTCCGCGGTTCAGACCGAGATCAACCTGCCTTATATCACCGCCGACGCAACCGGCCCCAAGCACCTGACCTTAAAGCTCACCCGGGCGAAGTTCGAGACGCTGGTCGACGATCTCATCCAGAAGACCGTCGAGCCTTGCCGCAAGGCGCTGAAAGATGCGGGACTCTCGGCGGGCGAGATCAACGAGGTCGTTCTCGTCGGCGGCATGACGCGCATGCCGAAGGTGCAGGAGATCGTCAAGCAGTTCTTCGGCAAGGAGCCGCATAAGGGCGTCAATCCCGACGAGGTCGTCGCGATCGGTGCTGCGGTCCAGGCCGGCGTTCTGCAGGGTGACGTGAAGGACGTGCTGCTGCTCGACGTAACGCCGCTCTCCCTCGGCATCGAGACGCTGGGTGGTGTCTTCACCCGGCTGATCGATCGCAACACGACGATCCCGACGAAGAAGAGCCAAGTCTTCTCGACCGCCGAGGATAACCAGACCGCCGTCACGATCCGCGTCTTCCAGGGCGAGCGCGAGATGGCGGCGGACAACAAGCTGCTCGGCCAGTTCGATCTCGTCGGCATCCCGGGCGCGCCGCGCGGCGTGCCGCAGATCGAGGTGACTTTCGATATCGACGCCAATGGCATCGTCAACGTGACCGCGAAGGACAAGGCGACGAACAAGGAGCAGCAGATCCGGATCCAGGCGTCGGGCGGCCTCAGCGAGGCCGATATCGACAAGATGGTGAAGGATGCCGAGATGCATGCCGCCGAGGACAAGAAGCGGCGTGAGCTCGTCGATGCCAAGAACCAGGCCGAAGCCATGATCCACGCCACCGAGAAATCGGTGAGCGAATATGGCGACAAGGTTTCGGACGCCGATAAGAGCGCGGTCGAGGCGGCGATCGCCGCCTTGAAGACCGCGCTCGAGGGCGACGACGTCGAGGCGATCAACGCCAAGACCAATGAGCTGACGCAGGCTTCGATGAAGCTCGGCGAGGCGATGTACAAGGCCCAAAGCGCCGAGACGGCCGAGCCCGCCCAGCATGGCGAGAAAACCGATGACGTCATCGACGCCGACTTCAAGGAGGTCGGCCCGGATGACAAGAAGAAATCCGCCTGACGCGGTGGCCGTTCCGGCGCCGAGAGGCGCCGGAGCGGCCGGCAAACGCGAGCTACGGGGAAGCTCGAATGGGATTTGGCTTTGACCTTGGATGGCGATCGCGACCGCGCCGTGTTGCGACTTCACGAAAAAACGCGGCGCTTCGGCGTCGCGTTTTTGTGATCGGTGTTCGAGATTTCCGCTGTCGCGGAGTTTCACACATTTTCATGCAGCGGGGCGCTTGGCGCCGCGGCGATTTTATGACAGCGCTCGCGCCAGCGACGCTGATCGCCTATGACCTCCTGCAGGGACGGGGGCCAAGCCTCCTCGGAAGAAGCCTCCTCGGATGACCACGAGCGCCTCCGGCGCGACGGATGGGATTGCGCACCACGATGGCGAAACGCGATTTTTATGAAGTTCTCGGCGTTACCAAGACGTGCACCGAAACGGAAATGAAGGCCGCCTTCCGCAAGGCGGCAATGCAATATCATCCCGACCGCAATCCGGGGAATGCCGAGGCGGAAGCCAAGTTCAAGGAGTTGAACGAGGCCTATCAAACACTCTCCGACGCGCAAAAGCGTGCCGCCTATGATCGTTTCGGCCATGCCGCCTTCGAGCAGGGCGGCGGCTTTGGCGGCGGTGAGGGGTTCGGGTCGTCCATGGCCGATATTTTCGACGATCTCTTCGGCGATGTCATGGGCCGTCGCGGGCGCGGCGGCGGCTCCGATCGTGGCTCGGATCTGCGTTACAACATGGAGATCACCCTCGAAGACGCCTTTAATGGCAAGGTCGCGAGCTTGAAGCTGCCGACCTCCGTGTCCTGCGAGGTCTGCGCCGGAAGCGGCGCCAAGGCGGGCGCCAAGCCGCGCATCTGCGGCACTTGCGGTGGCCATGGTCGGGTGCGTGCGCAGCAAGGCTTCTTCGCCATCGAGCGGACCTGCCCCACATGCTATGGCCGCGGCGAGATGATCGACAATCCTTGCGCCGAATGTGGCGGCGCAGGGCGTGTGACGCGCGAGCGCACATTGCAGGTCAACATTCCGGCTGGCGTCGAGGACGGTACACGGATCAGGCTCGCGGGCGAAGGCGAGGCGGGCCTGCGCGGCGGTCCCTCGGGCGATCTCTACATTTTCGTTTCGACCAAGCCGCATCCGTTTTTTCAGCGCGACGGCGCCGATCTATTTTGCCGAGTCCCGATCTCGATGGTGCAGGCGGCGCTGGGCGGCGAGGTGAGCGTCCATACGGTCGATGGGAGCGAGGCAAAGGTCAAGATTCCGGAAGGCACGCAGTCCGGCAAGCAGTTCAAGCTGAAGAACAAGGGCATGCCGGTCCTGCGCTCGCGCGACACCGGCGATCTCTATATTCAGGCAACCGTCGAGACGCCGCAAAATCTCACGAAGCGTCAACGCGAGCTGCTGGCCGAATTCGAAGCCGAATCGTCGACGCGCACGCATCCCGAAGCCTCGGGCTTCTTCGCAAAGATGAAGGATTTCTTCGAAAATCTCGGGGGCCAATAGGAGCCCCGCTCGTTTCCGCCTCATCGAGCCGAGGTGACCTGCGCAAGACAGCGGTCGAGAGCGTCTTTACGTGAACGTTGCTTGACAGTTTCTTGACGCGAGGCATTTTGTCGGCAAATTTGGGTCGAAATCGGTGTCGCTCGAGCGGGGCCGCCAACCGAGGACGTTCTTTGCGTAGTAAATCCCCGCGCCCGGCTCAAAGCCGGTCCACTAATCCTGCGACAAAGCTCGAAGACCGATTGGCGGACGAGGCGCGCTTTCTCAAGTTCTGGCTCGACAAGCCGCTGCTCGCGGGCGCGGTCTCGCCCTCGGGCCGCTTTCTCGCCCGCATGATGGCGCGCTATGTCGATCCGCATGCGCAGGGGCCGATCATCGAGCTTGGCCCCGGCACCGGCGCGATCACCGAGGCGTTGATCCAGCGTGGCGTCCCGTCGAGCCGCCTCATCCTGGTGGAGTTCGATCCAGCCTTCTGCAAGCTTCTCCAACGCCGCTTTCCCGGCGTCAGGGTGGTGCAGGGCGATGCCTATCGGCTCGCTGCGACCTTGCGCACCTTTCTGGATGCGCCTGCGGCGGCAATCGTCTCGAGCCTGCCGCTTTTGACGAAGCCGGAAAGCCAAAGGCTCATTTTGCTCGACGAAGCTTTTTCGCTGATGGATCCTCAAGGCGCCTTCATCCAATTCACTTATGGGGTTGGTTCGCCTATGCCGCGCAAGCTGAAGGAGCCGGCCTTTCAAGCTGAGGTCTCGCCGCCCGTATGGCTCAATTTGCCGCCCGCGCGCGTCTGGATCTATCGTCAGAGGCCGCTCGCCGACGCGGCGATGCGCAGCGGCGAAAGCTTTTTCGACCGGCTTAAAATCGGCACGAAGAAAATGCGTCAGGATCTCAAAAAGGAAATCGCTGTCGCCAAAGCGCGGTTGCAACGGCAGGCGGGCGCCGCGCGCGCCCTCGAGCCGAAGCCTGCGCTGCGCCTTGCGCGCGGCCTGATCGATCTCGACAAGTCGCGCAGCTCGTGAACGCCGCCGCCTTATCGCTCTCGTCAGTGCGGCAGGCGGATGCGCGTGACAAGCTCATCGTCGCGCTCGATTTCGCGACCGTCGCGGAGGCACAGGCGCTGGTCGCGTGCCTTGGCGAGGAGGTGAGTTTTTATAAAATCGGGATGGAGCTCGCCTATGGAGGCGGCCTTGCGCTCGCCGAGGCGCTGATCGAGAGCGGCAAGAGCGTCTTCCTCGACGTGAAGCTGCACGACATCCCGACGACGGTTTCCCGTGCCGTGGCGCAGATCGCGCGGCTCGGCGCCCGCTTCCTCACGATTCATGCTTATCCCCAGACGATGCAAGCGGCGAAAGCCGGAGCCGCGGGCTCGGCGCTCAAGCTTCTCGGCGTGACCGTCATGACCTCTTATGACGATCATGATCTTGCCGAGGCGGGCTTTGCCCATTGCGTCTCGGAACTCGTCGCGCGCCGCGCCGCGCAGGCGCGCGCCGCCGAGATAGACGGCCTCATTCTCTCGGCCGAGGAGGCGCAAGCCATGCGCGCCTTGCTCGGCCCCTCGATGCTTCTCGTGACCCCTGGCATCCGGCCGGCCGGAGCCCAGACGCAGGATCAGAAGCGCGTGATGACGCCGGCGCGTGCCATTGCTGCGGGTGCAGATCATCTCGTGATCGGCCGCCCGATCACGCAGGCTGCCGATCCCCGTGCGGCGGCTGCGGCGATCATCGGCGAAATCGCCGAGGCCATGGTCACATAGCAAAGGGCCGGATAGCAAAACGCCGGGCGTACCTCCGGCCCGGCGTGCAACCCGCAGAACGCGATACGCGGCTGCGGGTCGAGCTAAATCTAAGCGCCTCGTGTGACCTCTGCGTGACTGCATCATGATGGGAGGACAAATGGCAAAAGGCTATTGGATTGGGCGGATCGACGTTACCGACGCCGAGGCTTATAAGTCCTACGTCGCCGCCAATGGGCGTGCCTTCGCCAAATATGGCGGCCATTTTCTGGTGCGCGGGGCAGCGCCCGCCATCAAGGAAGGCGGCGCCCGGCAGCGTAATGTCGTCATCGAATTCGCCGATTATCCGACCGCGCTCGCCTGCTACGACTCGCCCGAATATCGCGAGGCCATGAAGTTGCGCGCGAGCGCCGCCGTGAGCGATCTCATCATCATCGAGGGCTATGACGGGCCGCAGCCGGCTGGGTGATCGCGCAAGCGCTTGTATCTCTGGCAGGCCTGAGCTAAGAGGACGGCGTTTTCCGATTTCCGTTGGCTTGCCATTGCGTTGTCATGCCGCGACGTGCGCCGGCTGCCAGCGTTTCGAACGAAGGACCGTGTCGATGAAGGCCGATATCCATCCGCAATATCACATGATCAAGGTCGTCATGACGGACGGGACGGAGTTCACCACCCGCTCGACCTACGGGGCCGAGGGAGACACGCTGAACCTCGATATCGACCCGAACACGCATCCGGCCTGGACTGGCGGCTCGCAGCAGCTCGTCGATCGCGGCGGCCGTCTGTCGCGCTTCAACTCGCGCTTCGGCGGTCTCTCTTTCGGCAAGAAATAGGCTACCTGCGCGAGATTGCTCTGCACCGAGATTGCTCTGCACAGGCGTCTCAGTTTTCTGGCACCTGATTGGACGAGCGCGGTGAGCGTCTGCCGGCAATGCCAGCGCCTCTGGCCCCTGGTGCGCCGGCAAGAGATCAGCCCTTCCATCGCAAGTCGAGCATGGCCGCGGCGGATGCTTGGGGCACCATTGCTTTCGTGCCCGCCGTGGTTATATTCGCGCCAAATTCGATGGGGCACGCATCCCGCTAGAGGAGCAGATCATTTTCATTTCGCCCGCTTTCGCTCAAGCCGCCGGCGCATCGCAGGGCGGGATCGCGGAAATGATCATGCAGGTGGCCCCCTTCGGCCTCATCCTGGTCATCATGTATTTTCTGATCATGCGGCCGCAGCAGAAGCGTGCCCGCGAGCACGCCGATCTCATCAAGAATATCCGCCGCGGCGATAGCATCGTCACTACCGGCGGCCTGATCGGCAAGGTCACGAAAGTCGTCGATGACGGCGAGCTCGAAGTCGAGATCGCGCCCAATGTGCGCGTGCGGGTCGCCCGTCCCATGGTCTCCGACGTGCGCGCCAAGGGCGAGCCGGTCAAGGATCAAGCCTGAGGCGTGCTGCAAGGCCGTCCGTTGTGAAGGTTTGGCGCATCCATGCTGCGTTTTGCGACCTGGAAGATCATAGCGATCCTGAGCATGACGCTGCTTGCCTTGCTCATCATCGTGCCGAGCCTCTTGTCGCCGTCCGCGCGCGACAGTCTCATCGCCACCGCGCCGAAATGGCTGCCGGTGCGCTCCATCGTGCTCGGTCTCGACCTGCAGGGCGGCTCGCATGTGCTGCTCGAGGTCGACAGCGCATCGGTGGTGAAGACGCAGGTCGACAATCTGCGCGATGACGTGCGCCGCGTGCTACGCGAGGAGCGCGTCTCTATCACCGGCGGCATCGGCGTGCAGCCCCGCGGCGTGCAGTTCCGCATTCCGGACGCCGCCGACCGCGACCGCGTTCTGCCGAAGCTGCGCCAGGCGCTCGCCCCGGCGCTCGGCAATTCGATCCTCGGTGGCGGCACGCCGACTTACGACGTGAACGATGCCGGCAATGGCATCGTTCAGGTCACGCTCACGCAGGCCGGCATCAATGACCGGATTCGCCGCGCGGTCGATCAGTCGATCGAGGTCTTGCGCCGGCGCGTCGATGCGCTCGGCACGACCGAGCCCAATATCCAGCGCGAAGGCAATGACCGCATCCTCGTCGAGGTGCCGGGTCTTCAGGATACCGACAAGCTGAAGCAGATTCTGGGCACGACGGCCAAGCTCGAATTCCGTCTCGTTGCCGAGCCGGGCGCAGATCCTGCCGATATCGAGCAGCTCGACCAAGTCGACGAGCCGGGCAAGCTCCCGGTCGAAAAGCGCATCATGGTGCAGGGCGAGGATCTGACCGACGCGCAGCCGGGCTTCAACCAGCAGACCCAGGAGCCCGTCGTTAATTTCCGCTTCAATATCCGTGGCGGCCAGCGCTTTGCCGAAGTCACCGCCGCCAATGTCGGGCGTCCCTTTGCGATCGTGCTCGACGGCAAGGTGATTTCGGCGCCGGTCATCCGCGGTCCCATTCCCGGCGGCTCGGGTGAGATTTCTGGCCATTTCACGGTCGAATCGGCGAACCGCCTGTCGATCCTGCTGCGCGCCGGCGCGCTGCCGGCCAAGCTCACCATCGTCGAGGAGCGCACCGTAGGGCCGGGGCTCGGCCAGGATTCGATCGATGCGGGCAAGCGCGCGGCTTATGTCGGTGCCGCCCTCGTCGCCTTCTATATGCTCATCACCTACGGCACCTTCGGCATCTTCGCCAATATCGCGCTGATGGTGCACATAGCTTTCATCTTTGCTGCCCTCGTCCTGCTCGGCGCGACGCTCACCCTGCCGGGCATTGCCGGCATCGTGCTGACCATCGGCATGGCGGTGGATTCGAACGTCTTGATCTATGAGCGCATCCGCGAGGAGGCGCATCTCGGCCGCTCGATCATCTCGTCGCTCGATGCTGGTTTCAAACGTGCCTTCGCGACGATCGTCGACTCGAACGTGACGATGTTCGTCGCTGCGGCCATTCTCTATTTCCTCGGCTCGGGGCCCGTCCGCGGCTTCGCCGTGTCGCTCGCGCTCGGCATTCTGACCACCATCGTCACCGCGGTCACGATGACGCGCATGATGATCGCGCTCTGGTATCATTATAAGCGGCCGACCAAGCTGCCGATTTAATGGAAGCCTCATCCTGAGGAGCGTCCCGCAGGGACGCGTCTCGAAGGGTGGCAAACGACGCATCCTTCGAGACGCCGCTTCGCGGCTCCTCAGGATGAGGTGAAGCAGGGCGGTATGGGATGAAAGAGAAATGAAGCTTCTGCGGCTCGCGCCAGAGAATACGACATTCGGCTTCATGCGCTTTCGGCGCGTGAGCTATCCGTTCTCGGCTGTGCTCTCGATCGTTTCCGTTGTCTTGTTCCTCACGCTCGGTGTCAATTTCGGGATCGATTTCTCTGGCGGCACGCTGATCGAGCTGCAGGCGAAATCCGGTGTCGCCGATAATGCGGCGCTCAGGGCCGAAGGCGAGAAAATGAATCTCGGCGACATCGAGGTTCAAGGCTTCGGCACCCCGGCCGAGGTCACCTTGCGTTTCGGCGTTCAGCCCGGCGGCGATGCCGCGCAGGAAGCGGCGGTGGCCCGCATCAAGGCCGCCGTCGAGAAGGATTACGAGATTCGCCGCACGGAGGTCGTCGGCCCGCGTGTCTCCG
>Ga0116227_10011695_pt1 | contig 14633 bp, 11 predicted proteins | sample S1TSphgellanicum_FD_89693 | JGI IMG/M metagenome (GOLD analysis project Ga0116227, IMG submission 89693) | Host-associated microbial communities from peat moss isolated from Minnesota, USA - S1T2_Fb - Sphagnum magellanicum MG | ecosystem: Host-associated > Plants > Peat moss > Unclassified... | reverse complement strand
TCTTTAGTGCTGGAAGTCGGGAGCGCCCTTCAAGTCCCAACTTTCCGCAACTCAACATAGTTGACCCTCAAGTGGGTCCAACCCGGGACTTGGGAGTGCGTCAGCAGAAGAGGGAGGATTCGGGGCACGTTCCCTAGCTCACAACACTTTAAGGGGTAGAGGGGCGTGTTGCAGCTCTGGGATGGGACTAGGAAGAGTTGACAAGCTTCACTCATTCACACGGGCCTGCACACAACCCACACTAGGTGGTTAGTGCATAGTTGGAGCACCTTTGGTGCTAGGACGAGCCACGGGCAACACGGACACACTAGACGCACCATGGCCCGAACTTGGGGGAAGCCACCACCTTCCCCCTTATAGTATACTCACGAATGGGACGAGCCTACATCCAAATGGCTTTTCTCTCCCGGGACCCCCAAATGGGAGTCCTGAAATCGCGCCAAATGGGACTCTTGCGACTTTGGAGCCCCATAACTTTACGACCAGATCTTGGATCAAAATGCAGTCTAAAGTAAAGTTATAGATCTTATTGAGAGCTTTTCAACGATATGTCGGACGCCCCCTGAAGCCAAGTAAATCGGGTCGATTCCTAACTTTTTGTGGTCGGGAGTCAAATTGGCAGTTTGACTCCCAGCCCTTCTTTTGGCCATAACTTATGTTTTAGATGTCCAAATGATCAATGCAAGCCCATTTTAGACATCTACGTTTCAAGAGCTTTCCACTGATATAAAGAACGTTATTATCCATTGAGTTTTGACCCCTAAAATCGCTCTCTGAAGTTTCAGGAGTCCACCGGGACTCCATCTCCCAAAATGGGAGTTGCCTTGGGAGTGTGAGGGTTCACTCCCTCATACTCCCTCACACTTTCTTACACTCTTGGGAATATGTGATGTGACTCTCGGGCTTCTTCTTGGCTTGACTCTCGGGCTTTCTTTTGCCTTGACTCCCGAACTTCCTTTTACTTTGACTCCCGAGCTTCCTCTTGCCTTAACTCCCGGGCTTCCTCTTGGCCCACAACCTTGCAACCCCTTTGCCTTGGTCACGAGCCCAAAGCTAGGGTTGTGACACTGAACATTACCCCACTTGTACTATGAATTACGTTCCGAAATTTTGGATCAAAATATGTTTAAAAAGCTAAATCTGATGTTATTTCTGATCCTATGAGTTAGAAATTTGATGTTAATCTTGCTATACTACAATTTGAACTATTTATATTACAGTCTAATTTGTCTATGGTTGTTGTACTTCATATTAAACCAATGTCTGATTCTCTATTGTATATAAAATATGTTATTTTTCATGTGCCTCTGTTGACAACTGTGTAGTTTGAAGATGTGTTGTTGTCTGCTCCTACGAGTGCAACTCTGATGTCATCTATAACTATACTATGACTATAATTCTAATGTAATTTGAATCTACTGCTATTGTTGCAGTTCTGATGCAACTTGTAGCTATTGTTGTGACTACAAATCTAATGTAATCTAAGTCTCCTCCTATTATTACAGCTCTAATTTATCTAAGTTTGTTCATGTTGTTGCAACTTTGATGTAAGTTCAACCTAATCCTTTCAAACCTCCTAAGTTCTATGTTCTTGAATTTGTATCTCCTCCCCTATTTCTGTGATTATAAATGCATACTCCTAAGAACTAACCTCATGTAAAACAAATTTTATTAGTTTTAAAATTTGTTTTAATGCGTATGTCATACTACCAGCCTCCCTTTGAGGGCTATCCTTCCCTCCTTTGAGGTCTCATGGTTCCTCCTCTCTTGTTATTATACATGATGGTCTTGCACCATTAGTATTTCCTTTGTCTTCTTCCCATCTGAGGTTTTTGGTTGTAGAAAAATGACTAAAGGTTCATATTGAAATGATAATATGACCTTTTCCATCTAAAATATCATATGCATGTATAACTTTTCATTTTTCTCATACCTTCTACTAACCTTCCCAATATCTTTCTAGACAATATCTTGTACTGCATCCCACCACAGGTAGACCTTTTCCCCCATTGGCAATGCCTTGAATTTTACTTGAAACAAAGTATGTTGCTTCTTGAATTCATTATTTTCCCTAAAAACATTATCATAATTGAAAGGCTTCACTCCCTAGGCCTCCTCTAAAAGTTTCTATAACTTTTCATTAAAAGCTATTTGCCTTTACAAATTTTTGTCCATCTTTGTTTAACTCTAGTCATATTGCCTTTGTATGTCATTCTTGACTCGATATACATTACCAATGTCTACTCTAGCTCCTCTAATTCCTTCTGCTACTTCAAAAGAGTATGTTCCATATTCATGTAATCTCTCTAAAATTTATTATACTCCACACTCAAAGAATCTTTCTATGTCTTCAACTTCTAGTAATTGGCATTTGTTTGTTTTAGAGTTTCCAGTAAAGAATCCCTTTCTACTTTGATGTTCTCAAAATGCTTGTTGTGTTTCTCCATGTTATTAATCTTTTGTTTGGCTATTTGTAGTTTTGCCAATACCTCATTATTCTCATTTTTCCTAACTTGCAACTTTGTTTTGAGCTTCTACCCCTTCTCCAAAGCTGCCCTGCAAATTTTAAATATATATATCCTTGTCTTCTATAACCTATTTATTGTTTATTTCTAGATCAAAAAATCTAAGTAGGATATTAGTCATTTGTACATTGTACTATGTTGCTTGTTGAAACATACTAGTAACTATCTTATGTTCATCGATCCAAGTCTACTTCTAGCCCTTGCACAAACCCTAGTGTATGAAACCTAAGAGTCTATCCTCTAGAACTTGTACTTGAAAAACCTAGACTTTTATGTGCAATCCAAATTTCTCCAAACATATTTGTTCATGTTACAGAACTTGGTCTTGAAGGTGACATACCTTCATTATTCTATGATACTAGAACAAATTGTTGTACTTCTAGTGGATCTAGGTTTAGGTCTTGTATCTACTCCTTTGCTGCCTACTAGGCTTGAAATTCTAACTCCTTTTTAGGCCATCTTTGGTGTTCTTGCCCATCTGATCTCTACTCTTGCTTGGGAGAGATATGTGTTCTTGGATTAGACTTAGGAGATATTAAATTCTCTTTCTGTTTCTAATGTTACTATTGTTACTTCCTCATGAACTTTGTTGCTTGTTGAGGATTTACATTGCCCCTCATTGCAGTATCCTTTTGTTTTCTCTATTTCTTCAATAAAATCTCCTTTTCTTCATCATCATTAGATTGGGACATTAGAATTGCTCTTTTGGTTATCCTTGTCTTTGGCTGTTTATCCTTTTTAGGAAAAAAATGTGCAAGGTTCAAAGGTTTTTTGTTTTTTATAAACCTTTCCCTCAAAGTCTCTTTCCTCTTCATGTATTCCTATGGTTGCTTTGTTTGCTTCTTCTTCTCTTGTGGTTCTGCTTTTTGAAGTGGAAACCATTTCTGAAACAAAACTTCTACAATAATAACATAATGGCATACATCCTTTTTTGGCTCTCTTTTGGTTGTTCCCTCAATCATGTTCTTTTGACATTTTTCCCATTTGATCAACTCTTTGACCAATTGAAAATACATAATTGCAGCCCATTGATAGATTCCCCATGATCTACTTTAGAGATCATCATGGCAAATTTATTGCTAAATTATTGCACCTTATCTTTCTGATAAATAATGGGAAAAATTGCAATAATTCTATTAACATGCTCTGACCTCATCTTCTTTACAACCCACCCTTCATTGGTGTTGTAACTATATGGGACTCTATCAGCTATGTTTGCCAATGCTACTCTAGCATCTAGCATCTTTGCCTGGTCTGCTTTTGTCTCTCCTGTATGGAAAATTTTTACAACCTCTACCAACATACATTTGTTTATAATTCTTTACTATTCTCCCAACATGACCTTGATTTGATATGTTCAGAATCCAACTTCTAGTTGTTCAAAAATTTAACTATAATGTTGTGACAAGGAGTCTTCCATTCAACCTCAAACAAACCTACCAATCCAGATCTATTTGCCCAAGTTGTTTCTTCCTCTCCAAAGCTTGTCCAAAACAAATATTCTTCATATTGTTATTATAACTTTGTTATGTAGGAGTAAAAATGTACCTAACCTCATCATCCTAGTGAGTTTACACCTTCTTCCCATGCAAATTTGCAGCCATTGCTTGTCGATTTATTATCTTCATGCATTTTTTGTTGGGAATGTGGATCTTCTCTGGAGTTTGCTCATGGGCAAACTCCTCTTGATGTAATGGTGTTTTTTTATCTTGTTGCAAATTGTGTTTTTGCTTCTCTTCTTTAAAGTCAAAAATGGAAATCGAATTGACTTGCTCACTTGGACATGCCTCTCTTCTGGGCTTCTTAAAACTATATCTCCTCAAAGTTTCCTTACAATCTTTTTTATTTTTTCTAATTGTTTCAAAAGCTTTCTCAAACTTGGATATCGAAAAAGATCTTTAATAAGAAGAATAATAAATAAGAGAAGGAAATGGTGGACCCCTTTCTAAAGACCTAGATTGTAAAGGCAAAGTATTTGCAAAATTTTGTTGTTCTCTTTATTTTTCTTGTCTTTCTTCTTTCAACTTCTATAATCTCTCTTTGGATTATCTTTGCAATTTCTTGACAAAACTTTCTTTTACATTCAATCTAGAGACAAAAACTGATAGAAATTTGTTTATAGAAAATGAAAATGAAAATGTGTTTTGTTGTTTGCTGCCTTCTGAAATGCAATCATTTCATTTCGAGAAGTGATGTTTCACTTTTTACTTTAAGGTTATTGTCTTAATGATTTGTCCCTTTTTCTAGTTTTTTGACACATGTTTTCGTTATTTTAAGTTCATATTGACAACAATATGGGCTATTGTTAATGTCTGCTAACCTAGCCACTCTACAAACATGGCACTAAGTTGTTCTATTGATAGCTCTAAATTTGATAACCTAGTGTTGTCTACATTACAAAAAAAATTATCTTATGTTGAGTCATCATATCGATAAAGTTTGGTTCTAATGTAACAAACCCATTTAACGTATAATCTAATGACTCTAAAGCTATGTAATCATGGTTTGTGAATATTTTCATAACTTGCTGACTCATTATATTTACTATGGTTTCTTCTAACACTATTATCTCATCAATACCAATGATCTCTATTTTTCTTTGATCTTTTGTATCTTCATCAAATTTCTCTTCCATGTGGTCTAAATTTATGGATTCTAAAGACATCTAGTTCTCTAAACTCTGAATCCTTTTCAATGTTTGATCCACATATTTGTATGGTTTCAACTTGTTAACATTGACCAATATTGGATTTGGGTCAAAATTATTAATAGAAACAAGAAGAATAATGTTATTGGGTAAGTAATATTGTACCTTAAACCATGGACCAAACCATCTTTTTTTGAATTTGCCTAGGTGTGTATTTTCTCCCTTCGGAAACCACAAAACATAATCTCCAAATTAGAACTTCTTTTCTATGTTTTTTTGTCGACTCCACAAAAATTTGCTCCATTGGTTTGCTCCCACATTGTTTTTAACCTCCAATCTATTCTCCTGTAACTCTCTAGTTTTATAATTATGGTAGTTAGTACTCTGGTTGGTTTTGCATCTATGTGGTCCCCATTAATAGTGGGTAGAACATATTTTGTTGGCATTAAAGGATGCAAACCATAGACTAATTGGTAAGGTGTATAACTTATTGCCATTTTGTAAACAGTCCTATATGAAAACAAAATTGTGGACCCAGTTTGTTTTTTTCTCATTGACTAACTTGGTCAATAATCTATTAATGATTTTGTTAGTAGACTTTGCTTGTCCATTACCATGTGGATAATATTTAGTTGAACTAACATGCTTCAACAAAAATTATTATGTTAGATGTTTTATTGTGTCATTGATGAAATGTATTCTTTGATTTGTAACTATGGTCAATAGACATCCAAATTTGGTCAAAATATATTCATATAAAAATATAGCTATAACTACTACAATATTGGTTTTGAATGCCTTTGCCTTTACCCATTTAGTTACAAAATCTGTAAGTACCATAATGTATTTAATTCCTATTAGTCTTCATGTTGGTTTAATTCGATCTATAAAATCTAGACCCCACTTCATAAAAGGTTCTTCTATAAATGTTGTTACCAACTTCCACATGTAATCTACATCTTTTGTTTCACCATTTGTTTTATTTACAACTTTAAAAACTCTAACACGAACATCTAGGTCAAAATCCAGCACATATACAAGATAATTAAATGGCTGACGATAAGGCCTATTTGGTGGTAATGGTGGCCTACCTAGATTCACCATTCGCAATCCAGAATACCTTGGAAATCCTAGAGGTCTTGGTGGTCCTTGTGGGTTCGAGCCACCTCCTCTTGGATTTAATGGCCGACCAGCAAAAAAATTGTTCACCTTTTTGGGCATCTTTTCATGCACATTCACAAGTTTTGTTCCCCTTAGAGTTTGTGGTCTGGACTTTATACCAACAACAATATGCATTAGTGTTGATATAAATGGAGCTTCAATAATTGTATCACAAACTTAAAGATTACCACAAAATATAATGGTACAAATCTTATTGGTTTTTGTGAAGCAACTTCCTATCCCTTTATTCCTGGTTTTATGAGGTGACTATACTTGAAAGTACATATGCTAGCGGTGAAGGAAAAATGCAAGTGTATTTCTAAACGTTAAATTGCGTTTGTAGTTGAAACCAAGTAACTCGCATGCTATGCGTCATTTATGATTTAGAGTTGATAGATCTATTTTTCAAGTTCAAACACCTCAAATCCTAGAATTTTATGTCAAATTCTCATCCATTTAAACCAACCTTTAAAGGTTCAACACCATGTTCAACTTAGTTGTAGACCACCAGCCACTTGAAATATTATTCCTAACACATATGTTATTCAAATTTGGCTTGCGTTAGCTCATTAGAAAGCTAACTACAAGGCGCACCTTCTTACGAAATCCTAAGCTCTACAACTAAGCCAGTAAGAAACTATTCCACCAAACTCGAGAAGGTTTTACGAAAGTAGTAAGTTCAACTTGGCTGCAGACCACCGGTCACTTGAAATATTATTCCTAACACATATGTTATTCAAATATGGCTTGCTTTAGCTCCTTAGAAAGCTAACTACAAGGTGCACCTTCCTATTAAATCCTAAGCTCTGTAGCTAAGCCAATAAGAAGCTATGCCACCAAACCCAAGAGGGTTTCATGAAGGTAGTAAGTTCAACTTGGCTACAAACCACCAGTCACTTGAAATATTATTCCTAACACATATGTTATAAAAATTTGGCTTGCCTTAGTTCCTTGGAAAGATAACTACAAGGCGCACATTGTTACCAAATCCTAAGCTCTATAGCTAAACCAATAAAAAGATATGCTACCAAACCCGAAAGGGTTTGTGAGACTTTTCAGAGATTTCAACCCCCAACACTATCCCTACTCACTTCCATTCTTTCAAAACTATTGCAAATGTCCAATCTACACTCCTTCTTACCATCTAAGGAAAAGGAGAAGCACCTTTTCCCCTCTTTCCATTTTCCCCCCAACAAATTTTACTTAAACCTTCATTTTTCCCATTGATCTTAAGGCTTTACTTACTGTGGTTTTAAGCCGTTATTTACGCATTTCCTTCATTTTCCTTGATCTATAAATTACAACCCCGTAACCCCACATCTCGATGTAATAACTCCTCCACACATTCATTGTTGATTTGATTTTGATTGAAAATCTCTTTTCCTTTCCTTGAAATTATGGCGTTGTGTATGGCCACGACTTACAGGCCTCAAACTACACAAATGAATGAAGAATCGCTCCAAAGACATCTCTAAATTTAACATTGATGCAGCGTCTTTGTGATGAAGATCCCGAACCTCGAGAGGTGCACGCTCGTCTTGAAGTTGAACCCCTTCAAACTTGGTACTATCACATCTCTCCAAACTCTTGCACCCTGGTGATCTTGTTGCAAGTCAACCCCGCTTTTGGCGATGAACCTAAAACCATTTATGAAGGTTGTTACGAGACTAAAGACACCTCTATCTTCGCATGATCTTTAGTTCCTGGCGTTGGACATTATCGTTGGTTATGCGATCTGATTCACCAACTGTCTCCTAATGGCAAGGCGGACTACCTAGTTCGCACCATTCGACGCATCCTAGATTTCTTATAGTTATAAACTATCACTGAAGCATAGCCCAAGACTCAACATGTAATTGTAGCTCTTCGCTAAACTTAGCCCTACTTTAAATAAATGTTTCGTTCACTATGACACTCACATTGCCATTTCTATCCTATCACATTATTTATTTAATCATTAAGTTGTTTCGAATTAATTTTATGTTCATAAGTCTTAAAGATTGTTCTATCTCTAATGGACCTTTCATTGACACCCCTTCAACTGCTTCATGAATCTCAACATCCTTGCTATTTACTAAATACTAGAACAAGACTAATGTTTTGTTGAACACCACCAATTTTGATGTCTGCTTCTACCCCCCACCCTCTAGAGATTTCTCAACCTTAATTACACCATTGAAGTTCTAAAACTATGATTACCAGCTTTTTGTTGAAGAAAAGAACTAACCTAACACCTTATTCACCAATATCTTATTTTGGAAAAGAAAACAACCCCTCCATGCAACCACGCGCATTCATCACCCTTATGAAGTTGCTAAAAGCCTTTAATAACCTTATCACACTCAAATAACCATGATGCAATTCTTAAAATTGAGACTACCGCACATGGTTGCGTCGGTATGGCTCACAATCCCATTTTAAAATTGGAAGTTCCTACATAGGTAACTCCAACATTGTTGTGATGTAACAGACTTGGTGTACAAAAATAGGTACTACATCTACCATAGTCTGAGCTCCCATTTCCACTATGTTATTTTTCTAAATCTGTTCTTTGAGTCGATTCGGAATTTTGACCCTTTCATGGTATAAATCCTTTGGCTCAACATGTCCATGATTCTTTATTTTTGTAAGTTCTAGATTTAGATTCTAAAAATGTTCAACAAATCCTTATTCATGTTATATTCAATATATGGACATTCATTGATTTGATGTCCAATCTCATGGCAATATGTGCAATGTGGAAAGTTAGGTCTTGGAACTTTGTTCACATTATGAATTCCTCTACTCCAATCCCTTGGAACTCCTTTAAGAATGCTTCCATTCTACTAATTAAGTTTGGGTTCATTATATCTCACTCTAATAGCCACAAGTGCACTTTTTGCTACTGTTGGTTCTGCTCTTGGTAAGATTACAATTTCTTGTCTAGTTACAAGTATTGGCTCAATTCCCTTGGACATTCTCATACCATGATTTGCAGCTTCTTGCTAAACCACATAATGAATCAAAGGTTCAAAATTTTGACTTTTTATTCAAACTCTTCATTCTCATGGTCCTTTCGATAATAAGGAGGTGAAGTAAATATGTACCTTGGTACTACTTCCTCCCTTTTTGACCTATTGAGTATTTGTTCTTGAATCAAAACATCAGAGTTATGTTGTTGCATCAGACCTGCTAATTCCAACGTAACTTTTTATCAAAGTTCAGATTCTCAATTCCTTTGTCTAAACTCAACATGTGAATCTACATTTTCAATTTGACATTTTTCTCTCCTAAAATTTTGTTATAAACTATTGGTGTGCCTCTATGCTTCACTAATTTGCATTTCATGAAGAATAATCTGTGTTACCTAAGGCATTATGTGGCTTGCAAGTCTATCTTTTGTCCATGAATGTTTTTGTTCTGGCTAAAAAATTCTTCTAGGTGTTATAAATTGCCGATTGAATTGCAAAATTGGGTGGGCAACATTTAATACACCATTGGCCATCAACACAAATATTTTCTTTCAACTTTAGGCCACCTTGAAATACCAAAGGCAACAACTTATTGGAATTAAAGGGTGGTTGCTGCATGTGTACATTGTCCACAATATTGGGTTCAAGAACATGAATGATTATTAATGGACAAGAGAAACTCACATAGTCAAGATGATGGGAATCATTGTTGGCGCCAAGAAGACAATCAGTAGGTCACTTGGAAGACCCAAAAACCTTTTCTCCCTTGAGGTGCGATATGCAATTTATGAAGGATGATTTGGATGTGTAATTTGCCACTATTGTGGCAAGTCTAGCAAAATCACTCGACCCTTAGGCCCTCTTTAACAACAATTCATTCCTATCAAAACCATGACTAGATGGACCACCTTGCAAGTATTGTCTATGCAATGTAGATTGTTTGAAAGCACAAATGTAGTCGTTAAATGTTATTGTGTACAAACAAGTGTTGCATTTTCTTGACTACTACAACCAGATGTTATGCACAATTTCAGCCAGACTGCAAGCCCACTCTTCATCATTAAACTTTTGGAAAAGAAAGGAAAAGAAAGATCAACAAATATGAAATGTCACAACATAGATGGAACTCGAGTGCAAATGGAATTCCAATTTTGAATAAATAGAAGATAGTAGTAATCATAGGAAGTTCATAGGTGAAATGCTCACATGGACCATGAAACCTCCCCATTGCCTGATACAAAAATGCCAAAAGCTAAGCCAATTTGCAAGCTCATGGACATCTGCCTCCAAAACAACCCCTAATGATAACCACCAACAATGAATTGTAACATAGAGACCATTAACTCCACAACGGATTTTGCATTCTTATATTAGTGGCATAAAACGTTGTGTTGATCTTACAACTCAAGTTTGATCAGTTTTTTGGTGTGCCTATCAAGTGATTGAATCCAATGGAATAAATAGGTATGTTTTTTATCAACCATCCTAACAAAAAGGTCTTTAGAACCATAAATAATTTTGATAGTTCCAATTAGCTTGTGTGTTACCAGCCATGAATCCCTTGAAATTCAATTTTGGAAATTCATGCTTTAACATGGTTTCATTAAGCTTTGTCCACATGATCTATTGAACTTCAATGTCCTTAGACTGCATCTCACAAATCACAATGGTCATCACTTTACCATAAGCAAGATCGTACACATGACAAACCATAATTATTTAGCCAACAACACGTTTCACATGATCAAACATGATCCAAGCGTTCTACAAATCCCCTCCAAGTTGCATTCACATGACAAGGTTCGTTCCACTCCCCACTCCATTTATCAACATCTTGAAAATGAAAACCTTTTGTTATACAATTTAACCTAGGAAGCAACATTCCTGGATGTAATCATAGTGACTCTTGGACTTTAGTTCAAGGATGCTATCAATATAACCACGCCTTACACGATGCTTGAAAACAGCAACCATGTTACAAATGTTAAGCAAACTTAGTTTTGAGAACTTGTCTTAGATTTGCTCCAGTTGTTCGTCATTCGAAAGCTCTACAATGCCATCGCCACTATCATCAAGCAAATGCATAGTTAAAAAGGTCTTGCTAGCACCTAGCAAAATCACAGATATCTTTGCATCAGGTGTGTGGTCAACCTCCTTTACGATCAACCTTATAATCTTATTCACGTACTCCCTACAATTGCCATCCACCACGTGACGCTTGTGGACCTTGAGATGAATAGTTGTTATAATGATTAATGGTAATCTATGCATAACATAAATGATTTGTCCACGATAATCCGCCACACACAAAGGAAAATAATGACAAAATTTGCATGCAAAGGAAAAAGTGGATGGAGACAGTGCCATTTAACCCATGACTAGAATATGTGTGCACTCACTACACTAAAAGATTTCATTGCAAAAGTTAATGTACATAAAGTTTTCACAATCATCATGTAGACACCGCAAATGACCCAAGCAATGAGCTTTCTTGAAGCTAAGCCCAAAACTGTTTTTGATATTATTATGATCACCTTGCACCAAGCATGGCCATCTTACTTTTTATCCATGCCTTGCATTTGCAAAGGCATGTGCGTAGTCGAAAGCATGGGTGGCAATTTGAAAAAGACATCTCCAATGAAAGCAATTGGCACGAACTGAATTTTTTGAAGAGGTATCTTGTTATAATCTAGATTTTGCAACTTGTTGGAGGTATGTCTTGGCAACGCCATAGCATGAAGGCAAGAAACAACAAATTGAATATTTCTTGCAAGGTTGGAGGGTTGTGGTAACTATGAGGCAAGACATTGAGAACTCACAATCAATGATTTCATCGAAAAACCACAAGGTGCCAAGTCATCACATGAGGAGGAATCACACAATTCAATGAAAACAAAAAATGCAAAAATGTCTAAACATTGAAGGAGAATGTCGATAACTTCATGTTCGTCTTTCACAATCTTGACGACATAACCTATACTTTTCGGCATGAGAATGGTGTCTTGAGAGTTATGACTCAAACTATCACCAACAATGCGATACCAACCACAACCAACAACCCACTAGCAGCCTTGAAAGGAGGTGGTAGAAATATGGTACAACGAACTTGAAACCAAGTTATTAAAGTCATACAAGACATCCTTGGATATATGTAAAGAACTTGGTTGGAAAACAAACATAACGCATAAACAATGCTCAAAGACAGAGGTCATCCCTGAATCATCGAACATGATGGTGAGGTCCAAGTAGCCAAGAGCATGAAATGTTGCCATATTTCTAAAAGCACAATGATAGAACTAAGAAAACTGAAAACCAAATAAAGGAGCAAGAATGCAAACAATGGAATACAACTCAAACGCAATGCACAAACTTGAACGGTTAATAGGATGTAATGAGCAACGACAAATATGAGATGGCATAGACCAAAACGAGGAATTAAGCAACACGTAAAGAAATGAAAGTGAGAGCTTTGTGGGTGGATCTTTCTAATGACAAGGTCAACCTTGAAAGACTAAACTAGGGAGGGATATTATATCCAATGAATATGTCTTTCATGGAATGTGCTATAGATTATGAAAGTCAGAAAAAATGTGTATATGTGGGTATTAAAAACATTCAAAGTGCAACAAATAATTTCAACAGCCTTACCAAAAGTATTTGAAATGCATAAGCATAATGGGTGCGAGACATAAATGAAAAATTGGAGACTAATGTGGAAAGTAGTTTATTGAGAATTGGGAAATCATAATGGCATGGATTTGATCTTGATAGGCCATATGAAAAAGAAATGAATGTGGAAACAAGCCCTTAATTCCACAAAACAAATCAAATTATCTTTAATTGCAATGGAAAATGGTGTAGGATATTTATAAAAATAGGTGGACAAAAGCATTTAAACAAAAAGAAAAGTGCATATGAGTTAAGCCACGTGAAGCTTATCAGATCAACGATGATTGGCATTCTGTAAACAAATCCTAGGAAAAGCTAGTAGGGATAGGTCATTGAGGACAAAGAATATGACAAACAATAATGAAAAAGTCATTGCTTACTCATTACTGATAGTTTCTAATTCCTTTCCATGCAAAATTAAAAGTCATCAAGCACCAAGACTAACATGTTTTATTGTGGCAAATTGAGAAAAACAATAAATAACAATAGAAATATATATTGTACAAATATCAATTGGCAAATTGAAGCCATGAAAAAAAGATGGGGTTCAATTTATATTTGATTCGTTAAATATTGTCAACCATATTATAATGTTGCATTTCTAGAAGGATAATTAAACTAGAATACAAATGCCCAAGAGTAAAAAATATATTGGAGAAGGTGTCGAAAGGACATTTAAAGTAGAACATGATTTTTGCAATTAGGGTAACAAAAATTATGTGGAATAGAGTATAGTGCAAAATGGATCAGGGAATAGGAGGAAAAAAGAGTGATAGATGTACATTGTACCACCAGGCCTGTTTAAGGCCATGAAAAAAATGCAAAAAACATTTTATTTGATTCCATAAATATTAAAACCCATAATATCTTGGAGTACTATTGTTGATTATTATATGCAACATGTGTAAATATGGAACAAGTGCCATAATTGGATACCATACAATCAATGTGCATTTGTGAGATGTATCGACCTCTTGTTAATGGCCATTTTCTTTTTAAAACCATGTATGTCATTTATAAATATATGTGTATCATGCATCTATCATCCTAACTTTGTTAATATGAAAACCATCTACAAATAATGGATAAGAAGAGGATCTATCTGTAGAAATATGTAGTACCAATTGTACCATAGATATCTTGAATAATCATGTCCCATGTAAAATTTGTGACCCATATTTGTACCCCATAAATTGAAACTCATGTGTAAGGGCTATAGATTTGAATTTGTGGAGAGTCTATTCAAATGGATAGGCATATATATGTACTTGAAAATTCTATTCTAATGTGTGAAATTCATCTTGCAGAGAGGTATCCTTATTTACTTATGTGGTATACGTCTCGATTTGTATGCAAATTATGTCTATTCATATGCACGTCATCACAAAGTGGGGACCCCTTTGTATTAGTGTTATTTAAGTGCTTTCACAATACTTTTACAAGATGTCCAAGGTTTAGTGCTTTGATCGTGTAAAACAGGCATTGAAACAATTTAGATTGTATTGATTTAATTTTGGTATTGTTTCAATGATAATTGATGTAGCATCATATTTGCACTGTATTTATGTTGTTTGACATGTTGTATTCACATTATGTCCATATTGTAATGATATTGCATTAGTATTGTGATTGTATTGGATATGCATTTTTAATTGTAAATGATACAATGTTGTTACAATA
>Ga0116227_10011694_pt1 | contig 14634 bp, 9 predicted proteins | sample S1TSphgellanicum_FD_89693 | JGI IMG/M metagenome (GOLD analysis project Ga0116227, IMG submission 89693) | Host-associated microbial communities from peat moss isolated from Minnesota, USA - S1T2_Fb - Sphagnum magellanicum MG | ecosystem: Host-associated > Plants > Peat moss > Unclassified... | reverse complement strand
TTTTATTATTTTTTTTTTTAGTTATTTTTTTATTTCTTTTTTTTTTTTTTTTTTGTTTGTGGGGGGGGGGGGGGTGAGTTTACTCTTAGAAAATGGCATTTGGAGTTTGGAACTACTCGATGATCTCTTATATTGGAACTCATCTTCTAGTCCAAAAGGGATAGCACTAAAGAAAGAAAGAAAGAAAGAAAGAAAAGGGGAAAATAAAAACCCAGCTCCTCAACCCTCCTCACCATTCCTATAATACAAGGGAAAAAACAAAAGATGGATAAAAATAGGTTCCTCAAGAGACAAAATATGAAATGATGGGAAGAAAGGGTGGGTGGGGAATTAGGTTATTAATACCCTAAAGACCCTCTAAAAACTTGTTGTAGACAAAAAAATAGCCTAGGTGGGAATATCTGGCCCTCACAACCCCCAATATTTTTGGGTAATGGACCAACCAAATGTGATGCATGAGAATCCATTTAAAAAAAAGATGATGCTTGTGTTGTTATTATTAACTTAGAATCAAGGGCTTCTTGGAGCTTGGGTGCTAGAGTTGAAATAAATGGGTGGGGGTGATTTGGTCGAGGCTAAGAGTTTTTGAAGAAAGTGGTATTGGTATGGAAAGGAACAAAAAAACTTAAAGGAGTTGAAATAAGCACAACTTAATTGAGTAATAATAATTAGCTTTGCTCCTTATGGCAAAGTTCAAAGTTCAAACCCACAATAATAATGGTTTTAAATTCCAAAATGTTCCATGAAGTTCCCAAAAATTGAAACTCAACATTCACAATAACACATTTTAGTGATGAACAAATGTTTTTTTAAAAAAAATGTTCCATGAAGTTCCCAAAAATTGAACTCAATGTTCACACAATAACACATTTTAGTGATGAACAAATCTTTTTAAAAAAAAATGTTCCATGAAGTTCCCAAAAATTGAACTCAACGTTCACACAATAACACATTTTAGTGATGAACAAATCTTTTTAAAAAAAATGTTCCATGAAGTTCCCAAAAATTGAACTCACAATTGAGTTCACAATAACACCTTATGGTGAACAACTAAAAAAAAAAAACCGGTTCCATGAAGTTCCCAAAAACGAGCTTAGAGTTCACAAAAAGAAAAAAACCTTGTGTTCATAACAATTAAAATAAGAAAAATGTTCCATGAAATTCCCAACTTAAAGTTCACAAAAAACACTTGGTGAAGAAACAACTAAAATAAGAAATAAGAAATAAGAAATAATATTTCTTATTTGACTTTTTGGGTCTTTTGAACCCCAAAAAAATGAACTCAGAGTTCACAATAACAACACTTGGTGAACATTCCGGAAAATGTGTGGGACCAAACAAACACATAAAGCCAACCAAACCCTAAAAATAAGTACTTCCTTTCTTTACACGACTAACTGACTAAAATTGGATGGTCTTTCCAAGGAAGTAGGTGGGTAGGTAGCCAAGGATCTTTTTTTAGTTAAAAAAATTAGTCAAAAAGAGGGGGGAAAAAAAAAACATAAAACAAAGAGGGTTCTAAAAAGGACACCACCCATACACAACACTAATTTAGACCACAAAATTAAAAAAATTATTTAAAGAAGTATTTTACTTAATAAAAAAATATTTTAAAATATTTTTATTTAATTTTATTTCCCCTTTGGTGCTCGAATGTTTTTCTTGTCAAATTTGTGATGTAGCCAAAGTGGTGATCATCCACATGAAGTTTTAGCCAAATTTGTTTAAAAGCTATATACAGAAACTAGACATGGCTATATGGCTATCTTTGGCTATCCACTTGAACAATCCCTAAAAATAGATCTGTAGATTTTCATTAAATTTTGGTCCAATTTTGACTATTGAAAAGCATTTAAAAAACTTGACTTTGGCACTTTTAATGTTTTTTAATTTCGCTTTTTTGGCTATATATAAAAAGGCTGCTTGGGGCCTTGGGCAAACCTTTTCCCCACCCCACCTACTACGTACCTGGTTGCATCAAAGAGGTGAAATTAATGAATAGTTGTTGAATGAATGCAAAATAATGAAATTAATGAATAGTTTTTGGGATGAATGCAAATATGAGGAGTTGTAAAGTATTGCATGGATGAAATGCTAACACGAATAGGGTAGTTGAATTTTTTTATGGATGAAATTCGAGCATGAAGATTTTAATATATTATTATTATTATTATTAACAGAAAGGTAAATAATAGTTCGATTGGAATCAACGAATGAAAAAAAGAGAAAAGGATGAATAAGAGAGCCAAATGGTACCTAAATTTCTAATCGAATGGACAGAACATGAACGATTGAACGGATGAAATCTTGGTCGGACCAATAGGAGGCGGTTCCAGGAGAATCATCCTGGAAAATCGGAGACGGAATAAACAACAAGGTACGTACGGCAACGCTCCGGATGAATGTACGGGACCCGACAAAAAGCGTGTATTCTTTTTCTGCTCCCCTTGATTCTGTTTCGGATTCCGAATCTTAAATGCCCCCGCTGAGAAACAAAGAAGAAGAAGGAGGAGGAGAAGGAGAAGAAGAATCAGATGCAGAAGAGGAGCCCGCGTCCGCACGAACTAGAATTCACAGAAATTCTGTTGTTGTTGTTGTTGGAGCAAGAGTTTCCAGAATCTGGGATTCCTTTGGAGCTGCACTGAAACTCCAGTCAGGTACAGAATCCAGATCAAGACTCTGTCTTTAGTCCAGTACCACTAGAGCTACTAGAGATCCTCTCCTCAGCTCGATCGTGATCATCCATGATCCGGAAGTGCAGATGTTGAGAATTTGCATCAGCTTAGGCTGCAGACGTTGGCTTTGCAGCGCAGGGGGAATTCATCCTTTTGTGCAAACATTTGCTAGCAAGCTCAAGTGTCGTTGAATCCCATGCGTAAGAGAGAAAAAAAAATTAGAGTTTTAAGAAATTTTTGGCACAGGAATCAGTAGCTGATCATGATAAATCTGAGGAATTTCTGCATGAAAAAGTCTTTCTCGTCATTCGCCAATTTTGGTTTTCATCTGGACTTGTGAAGAAGCTCTCCCACTCTGCATGTTGTTGTTGTCGTCGTTGTGAAGAATAAAAGTTGTTCAGTCGTGAGTGTAAAGAATTATTTGCTAGGTGTGGGATGATTGCTGCTTGTCATAGGATCATCTTGAGGTGGAATTTCTGTTTCTGTTGCAGCAGCAGCAGCAGCAGCAGCAGCTGATCCTCAAATTCCTGCAACAACTGCTGCAGCTTTGACCAGCACTGTAAGGAGGGCAGCAACAACATCAGACTTCAAGTAGTTTTGCAGCAGCAGCAGCAGCGATCATGGCGGACGCCACACCTGGAGGGCAAGTGCCATCGGCGTACAACAACACCGGAGGGACGCTACCGGACTGGCTGAACAAGGGAGACAATGCATGGCAGATGACAGCAGCCACTCTGGTGGGAATGCAATCGGTACCAGGGCTGGTGATCCTTTACGGCAGCATAGTGAAGAAGAAATGGGCAGTCAACTCGGCATTCATGGCATTCTATGCTTTTGCGGCGGTTTTGATCTGTTGGGTGATCTGGGCCTACAAAATGTCGTTCGGGGAGAAGCTGATTCCCATCTGGGGCAAAGCGGGAACAGTATGGGGCTACAAGACCATGCAAGCACAAGCAATGTTGCCGGCAACACAGACGGTAGACGTACCCATGGCAACTCCGTTCTATCCCTTGGCAACTATGATCTACTTCCAGTTTGTTTTCGCAGCCATCTGTCTCATCCTCTTGGCTGGCTCCCTTCTGGGTCGTATGAACTTCATTGCCTGGATGCTGTTTGTTCCCTTGTGGCTGACATTCTCCTATACCATCGGCGCTTTCGCCTTGTGGGGTGGCGGCTGTCTGTTCCAATGGGGTGTCATTGATTACTCCGGCGGCTATGTGATCCATCTCTCCGCCGGCGTCGGTGGCTTCACCGCCGCTTACTGGGTACACCCAATTCCTTTTGAAACCAGGAAGCTGTCGCAGCAGCAGCAGCTCGATCTCCTAGTGAATCTCTTCTCATTGCAGCACTGCAGCAATTTTGTTCTGAGACTGTTGTTGTTGTTGCTGTTGTTGGGATGCTGTTGCTATGGCAGGTTGGGCCTAGGTTGACGAAGGACAGGGAGCGTTTCCCACCCAACAACGTGTTGCTCATGTTGACAGGAGCAGGGCTACTATGGTTGGGGTGGGCTGGATTCAACGGAGGAGACCCATACTCTGCCAACATCGATTCCTCCATCGCTGTCATCAACACCAACATTTGCGCTGCCATGAGCCTCCTGGTGTGGACCTTACTGGACGTCATCTTCTTCGGCAAGCCATCCGTCATCGGTGCCGTGCAAGGCATGATCACAGGCCTCGTCGTCATCACTCCTGCTGCTGGTAAGATGGAACCCATATTCTTCGCAGCTCCCAGCCCAGCTCCAAACTGCTGCTGCTGCACAAGATCCAGTTTCAGCACCAAGACTGTCATAATGTTCTGAATCTGCTGCTCTTGTTTTCAAGCTCCCTGCAGCAACATGTGAGGAGATGATTCTTCGTGTCTGTTTGACTGAATCTGGGGAGTGTTGGGATTCATCTTGTTGCTGTGCAGGTGTAGTGCAGGGATGGGCGGCGATGATCATGGGGATTTGTGCCGGCTGTATCCCATGGTACACCATGATGATCTTCCACAAACGTTCTTGGGTGTTGCAGCAGGTGGACGACACGCTTGGAGTCTTCCACACGCACGCCGTTGCTGGGTTCTTGGGTGGCATTCTGACAGGTTTGTTTGCGGAGCCGCATCTGGCCAACTACTTCGTGGCACGCTCCAACGAGCAAGGAGCGTTCTACGGTGGTCATGTAGGCGGCAGGCAGTTTGCCAAGCAACTAGTGGGTGCCCTCTTCATCATCGGTTGGAACTTGGCTGTCACCAGCATCATCCTCAACATCGTCCGTCTCATCGTCCCCTTGCGCATGTCGGAGGAGAATCTCATCGTCGGTGACGACGCTGTGCATGGAGAGGAAGCTTATGCTCTCTGGGGCGATGGCGAGAAATACGACATCACCAAACATGGCACCTCTGAGTACGATGATACCCGGCATGGCCTCGACAGCCTCAACAGCTTGAATCTTGGTCCCACCGCTCGCACTCCTCCTGCACCTGCACCTGCAGTAGATCTATAAGCTTCAAACACCCTTCACTGCAAAACCACGATCAAATCTTGAAACAACTCCTCCTCCTCCTCCTCCTCCTCCTCCTCATCATCATCATCAGCTCGTCTCGTGTCATCCCTGCACTTGAAGATTGCTCGCGTCATCAAGCTCCAGAATTTCATCGGCTCCTTCTTGTACCACCAAATCCGACAGATGAAGATCGAACTGCTGCTGCTAAGCCCTCATTCCTAAAACCCTGCTTCTGCTGCCGCTAAACCCTAAAACCCTGTTCTGCTTCTGCCTCTGCTAAATCGAAACAACACCCTGCATCTGCTACTTCCGCTACCCTAGAATCCTAGAACCCCGCCTCTGCTGCTGCTGCTAAACCCTAAACCCCAATACCCTGCCTCCGCTGCTGATCCAATGTCCGAATTCTGAGATCTCCAATTGCTTGTCGACACAGCAGCTTGCGTACATGAGGTGAAAAAGCAATTGCAAGGCTTTGGGATTGAAACTCCTGCTTGACAAATTTCCTTCATGAGATTCAATTCTGATAGAAAACAAAATTACAAAATTTGGGATTCGAGCAGACAAATTTCCAGCTTCTTGAGATCCAAATCTGACGGACAGACAGACATAAACCTGATCTCGAGATCGAATTGCCGCTTCTGCTGCTCATCCTGCAATGTCGGAATTGAATTCTTCGCATGCTTGCATGCTTTTCATTTTGTTGCAAATGTTTTTTCCTTCTTTTTCTGTTTGCAAATGGGATTTTTCTCTCTGACTCCGCACTTTCCTTCTTTAGACTCGAGATCTCTCCAAATCTTCTGCGACATGATTATTTTCCAGATCGAATCTGATAATTCTTCTTCCCAGATTCTCGACTAGGCGATTCTGTTTAATCCTTCAGTAAAATGATGAAATTCCTTCCACATCTGAAGGATTAAATCTTATGCTCCCAAACAAAAGGTTAGGGTTTGATAATTAGAGTTTGTTTGCTAATCTTAGATAATTTAGATTGTTGATTGCCTTCTCTCAAATGGGCAGTCAGGGTTAGGTTAGAAATCCCAAGGAAAGATTAGGGTTTGATAATTAGAGTTTCTTTGCTAATCTTAGATGTTCTAGATTGTTAATTGCCTTCTCCCAAATGGGCAGTCAGGGTTAGGTTAGAAATCCCAAAGAATGATTAGGGTTTTTAAATTAGAGTTTGTTTTCTAATCTTTGATTTTTTAGAATGTTAATTGACTCCTCAAATGGGCAATTTAGGGTTAAGCTAATTAGGGTTAGGTTTTTATCTCAAAAACATCTAATAGATGGTTAAATGCCTTGTATAGGAAATTAGGGTGAAGTTAACTAGAGTAAGGTTTTGCTTTTACAAGACTCTTAGATTGCTAATTGTCTCCTTTCAAATGGAAAATTTCATTTAATTAGTGTTGAGGTTTCTTTTTTAAAGCTCAAGCTTTTCATTTCAAAGCTCTTACATTGCTAATTGTGTCCTATCAAATGGACAACTTTATTTAATTAGTGTTAAAGTTTTCTTTTAAAGCTCTTAGATTGCTATTTGCTTGCTCCCAAATGAGCAATTTAGTTTACTTTTTAGTGTTAGTTTTTTTTTTCTCTTCCCAAAGTTCTTAGATTGCTAATTTCCTTTTTGGAAATGGGCAATTCCATCTAATTTGTGCGTGTATTTCTATGTGTGATATCATGAATTTGGGGGCTTTTTTCACCAATAGCTCACCTTTAGCTTAGCAACAAAAATTTAGGGTTTAGGGTGTATAGGGTGCAATATATTAGGGTGAAATTTTATGAGATGATTCACTAGAGCCAAAAAATTGATAAATGAATTTCTTACTTAAAAAGAAAAAAAACAGTTTCAAGAGAAAAATCTGATTCTTGATTAATTGATGTCTTTGGATAGTTGAATTACCCAAAATTAGTTAATTAGATTTTCTGACAAAAAAACTAAATATTTATTTTAAAAGCTCTGTTCCATCAAAAGAAAGATGATGCAATGAATCTCAGAGGTCTATTCAAAAGGTTAGAGTCAATTGATGATCATCTTTGCTAAATCAAATTGGGTGTGCATTTTAAACATATGCAACCATGCTAAAACCACAAATCATTTTTTTCAAAAAAACTATATTTTGTAAATGTACATGTAATATGTTCATATACATCCAAAATAAGCAACATGAGAAACACTATCTATATTCCCAAATTTAAAAAAAAAAAAACCACAATAGATGAACTCAAAAGACTACTAGGAAAGATAAAATTTTGAGAGTTGTTACTTATCCCAAAGAGCTGAAATCTGGCAAAAGACAAATGAATGAAAATGGTAAGCAATCTCACATTTCTTCATTGCTCACAAAATTGGGTATGAAACCCAAGCCCACATTTCTTCATTGCTCACAAAATGGGTATGAAACCCAAGCCCACATTTTGTTTGTAACTAACCTGAAGTTTTGTGTAATCTAGACACATTTTTCCATATTTAGTGGCCCAGCATAATCTGTGTTTTGAAGCAAAGGAAAAGACAACCCAATTTGAAATAGTAAGTCATAGATGTAAGTAAACTAGTTGCCACTTCCCAGAGACTGAAGGGGGCAATTAAATCATCAACAGCTCCTTCCTTGCCTTAGTCTAATTTGGAGGGCCTGATTCCAAGGCTATTTCCTTGGCTATCCACATGCTTGCTTGTTTTTGGTACTACTTGCAAATAACAAATGAACAACTGTGTTTGATTTGTTTGTTTGTCACTTGCTCTTGGTAATTGAATTGGGAGGGTTTTGGATTTAGGGTTTTGAAATGGGTTTTGAAATGGGTTTTGGGTTTTGGGTGTTGAATTTGCTTTTTTTTTTTTTTTTCAATTTGCTTTCCATTTCTTCCTTCTTGTACGCTAGAGAGCAGCCAGGGTTTGGCTGATTCTCACTCCTAGCAAGCTTGCTTGTGGTGGAGCTTGGTAGGGCAGCAAGGTCATGGTTGAGTTAGGAGTCAAAATTGGCCAAACCCTGCCCACTCCCCTCACAAGGGCAAATAAGACCCAACAGTTAATAACCTTGTTGAGAAGGCTTGAAAATTGAAGCCTTATTGTTGTTGTAGCTCAATGTAGTGTTCAACTTTGGATCTTGCAAAAGTAGTGAATTTTGCTGAAGAAACATGGGTTTTCAAGGTTTTTCTCTAGAACAATTTTTCAACTAACAAAAATTCATTGCTTCAAAGGTGTTTAATGTTGAATCCTTCTAACTCATTCACCCCCCCCCCCAACAAATTTTTTCCTCCAAACCTAGAAGGCAAAAGTCGAATGAGAGGTGTCCACTAAATCAATATGTCAATGGTTGGTCCTAATAAACCATAATTAGATTGGAATTTAGCCTTTTTCAAATAGGAGGGGGGTCAAAGAATTAAGAATTTTGAGTTCTCAAATTTTTTGTTTATTCTACAATTTTATTGGACATGGTAATTGATCAATATCCACCATTTGCCTTTTTTTAAACCACTTATGATTGTTGATGTTCATAAACATGTGTGAAGATTGATGAAACTTGTATTCACTTTCAAAGCATTGAGAAGATATGTAACTCGACATTAACTAATGTAGGATAATTTGACACAAGCATGGAACATCCAAGCAATATTTTGTAACCTTGGTATTACCAAACATGTGAGCACAACAACATTAGGTGAATTGAGGCAACTCACATTGCACATTAATTTTTATGAGCATAAGTCAAGAACCATTGTGTGTTTTGATAAGGCAAGTTTCCTATCTTTGATTAGGCCTAACATTTCATGTTTGCAAAATGTTATAAATATGCAAGTTATTGAACATAAATTAATTACACCATATGTGAAATCTTATGGAAATGGAATATCATAGTTATTCATTTTTTTTTTATTCCATCAAGTACTACCAAGAAGTTCAATGAATGAAATTTGAAATATTTCAAAAAAAAAATAAAAATTACAAATTATTCTAAAAATTAATGCCAATGCATGAAAAAATGAAAACAATTGATTTAAAAGGTGCAAGGAAAATCCCTCATTCACAGATTCCAAGCTTGCAACTAAGAAATCAAGTTTTTGGAAAATGGGTTCATTCCAATGTATATAAACAGAACTGGAACGAACTCCACATTGTATTTTTGTTTTTTTGGTTTAAATAGGACTAAGGGAGCACAACTTGTTCATGTAATAATTGACTCAGGAAATTTGAATGAAACCAGAAAATTAGATTTTCAACACAAAAAAAATCAAAATTCAAAGCTTATTATTAAATTTATGGTGCCAACAAGCATGAAAGAAGAACTTGAAAAAATGAGGAAAATTTGTTCTTACTTACCCATTTGAAAGTGGTTGGAAATTTGATGTGTTCACACTATTAAAGTACATCCATCCACACTTGGTATGTAGGCCTCTGTCAATGCTAATGCATCCAAATTAGTGTGCAAGTTTGTTCTCCATCCATCCCCCATGAAATTCTACACAATCCATTAAATGCCATCACATGGGCTAATCATTGTGACATTAAAAAAATTCAAAGGCAATCATTTTTCTTCAGAAGCCATTTAGGACAACATTTGTATCCTTGGCTTATTTACAGGTCCAATTTACCAGCCTTTTTTTTAGTGCAAAATTTTGGACTTTTTTTTGGGTCACATATTAGATTTTTTTTTTGGACAAAAGAGCCAAAAATATTCTTAAAAAATCTGAAAAACCATTAAAATTTTCCATATTTCTATACATGGTTCATATAGGTAGCCAAAAAAATGTAAGTACGACCTTCTTTTATGCATTAGTCTAGATCTTCCATATTTATACAACAATCTCGACACAATTCATTCAAGAACACTAAAAACATGTTAAATACTTGAAAGAAATTCGACAAAAAAACCTACACCTCGAATTTGAATGGGATGAAACTTAAAAACATTGTGATGCAAATTGTGTTGGAGACATGTGTGCAAAAACTACATGGATATATTTTGCACAAAATTTGTCATGAAAAGAGATTTAAAAAATAATCAATTGGCTTTACAATTCAATTTTAATCCAATGAGTCTTAATTAGCATAATTGTGCAAAATATTAACAACTCAATATTTATGTTTGTATGAGTAATATGCCAATTATGATCAAACCATTCAAGTCAACCCTAACCCTAGTCAAAACCAACCTAAAAAATGATGTCATTTAGGTGTAGGTCACCTAGGCCATGATCACTTGAAGCATTGTTTTGGTCAATGTGGAGAGTACTAGATTGGATGTAAATGATTAATTTCAAGTGGAATTGATGAAGTTCTAACCCATATGAAGTGTTGGGCTTTAACTAAATCAAGGTTCATATAGGAATTCCAATAAAACGTTTAGCTTAAGGCAAAAATTATGTTGGCATGTTTCTTGTGTCAATGTTCATGAAAAGCCCAATTTCATATGGAGGCAAAACACTTATGAAAAGAAAAAATAAACTAGAAAAAAACCTAGACCACTTTAACTTGGTAGAAATTAGAAACCAAGTTCTTATATAAAGGATAAAAGTTTCTTGTATCAAATGATTTTAAGTCAATACTCTAATAGTGTGTGATATTATTATACAATGTAAATTAGGAATCTCAAAATCTAGAACAATTCCAAAAAAAAATCCAAAGAGAAATTAGCCCTTTGAAAAATCATGGTATAGTGCCATACCTTGGCAACTTCAACACTAATTATATTATTTTCAGAAATATTGAAATTTTCATAATTTTTTTCAAAGAAATACTCTTGTGTTAATGAAAGTAGAGAATATTTTAAAATATAGTTAGAATATTTTAAAAATATTATTGGAATATTTTTTGGGGGCGTGGAATATTCAACACAAAATAGTTATTTGACTCTGAAATGTTGAACTTGCCATGATACTATGATACCCTAGACCATTGCATTTCTTAAAAAGACCTTTTCTAAAATAATTTGTCATGGAAACAATGTTCTTTTTTGAACATCATTTGGAAGGACTTGGAGGTGGGCTGGCCAAAATGTGCAAATTTTGACATAGTTTGAACTTTGGGCCACCACAAAAAAATTATTGTTGGAGGATTTGATTAGGTGGGCTTATAATAATAAGTTGGGACACCATTGGGTTTGTTGGGCAATTTTGAAATATCATGAACCCTACTAATTTTAGGTACATTTTTGACTTTCACATTGTCGTAAATCATACTTAGTCTAGTTTATAAAGGAACTATGGCGATCATTTTTGGGAATTCATCCTTTGTTCTTTTAAAGAGTGAACCTCACTTTGTTGGACTTCATGGTTGGCTCAAAAACGAGGAGGATGAGTGAGTGAAATTTCATGCACTTTGGTGGACCTCACAGATGGCTCAAAAAGGAGGATGAGTGAGTACAATGAGGACCAATGGGTTTAGGGTTTAAGGCCCAAAGTGAGGACTACTTTGAGGATAACTTTAACATGTACTTTTTACGTTTTTTTCAGATATTCAAATCTCACCTTCTACTCACACACATCTCTCATTTCTCTCAACACTTAGCTTTTCTTACTTACTTTGAAAACTCATGTGCATTCCTTATTCATCATGATCAACCTTTTAGTTCAATAAACAATTACGATTTTGTCCTCATGAAATGTCCCTTTGGAGTCAACGTGGAGATGGCCAAGCCATGAAGGTCCGCAAGCTCTCATCCAAAAGCCATTGAACTTTTTGTTCTTATGAAGAGGTAAGGCAGTTGACAAGTCACTCACTCTTGGGGGCCCGACATTCTTGGTTGTTTCTTTTTGTTGTGTTTTGCTCTTCATTTTCTTGGGGACCCCAGACTCCTCTAGAAGAAATCTCATACTTGGACCTGGAAATGATACCATACCATTGTCGGATAGCACCATGGTTCTTGCAAGCTTCGTCACTAGGTTGGGCCAATTGCATCCCCCTCATGTTTCTCATTGTCAATAATTTTACCATGGCATTTCATGGCTTGAGCTTGGGGTAAAAATTACAATATTCCATGTCATGGGACCTTAGGCCATCTAGGGCTCATCGTGTCCTAGGCTCTAGACAACCTATGGTCGATTGTGTGAATGACCCATGGTCATTTTGTCATGGTGGCCTCGGCCTTAGGCCAACCTATCCAGACCATGGGCCACCTTGTCCTGGCCTTTGGGTAGCCCAAGACATAGGATATGTTACTTTCTACCCGAAGCCCAAGCCAAAATTTTAATCACCAACCCCCCACTTTCATGACCTTTTTTTCAAATTAGTACATGTTTTCATCTTAAGTACTTACTTGGAGGCTAATATAAAAAGTATTGCAAGGGTTTTTTTTCTTTGTATTTGAAAGCACCTCCCCCACAACGAAGACCCATTTGTCAATCAAAGAGACCTTTCACCCTTCACCTAAAAAACCTTCGGGTACTTTACCCTAATTTTTGGGCATACAACCCTCAATAGGGTAGGGGGAGGCCCACTATAACACACTCATCCTTCTTTCCATCCACATTGGAGTGAAAATTTGTTATGTCTACCTACACTAGTCTAGTGTTAAATGAGGCCTCCAACTAGCATCCATGAAAAATGTGTTTACTCTAGGGGATTTTAGGTTTCCCCTTCTTTTTTAGGGTTATGTACCATGTGCTCTTCATGTGGTAGTCAAATAGACCCCAAAAAAGGAAAACTTGAAAGTGGGCATGAGATAACTTTGACACTTCACACACAAGGTGATGGATGGATGGATGGATGGATTGGATGGATGAGCCTTTTTCCCAACTATTTTTACATACACGAAACGCCCAATCCAAGGAGAAAAGGAGCCTTGAAGATGAGTATAACATATCATCATGGCACTTCACACAAGTTGATTGGTGGATGGATGCATACAAGCACCTTCCACAACTCTTTTTATAGGGCTCTCTTCTAGCCCTATGGGGGAGTTATTAATAGAGACACCAATTTTGGGCTTTTGGACATAAGCTCGCTCTTCTCTTGCGGGGTTTTACAACACTAGTGGTAGCGGGGCCAAAGTGGAAAAATTCATACATCCAGTTTTGGACCTTCCCTTTGTTGTATGTAGACTACAAACTCTAATCCATAAACCAGGGTGTATACCATCTTCTCCTTCCTTCCTTCCTTCCTTCCACCTGCTGCTAACTTCGGTGTGCTTGGGTTCACTCTACAAAGTCTGGTGAAATGACAAATAACTATGGTGTTTGAGTTTGTCTAATAATATGCTAGGATGTAAGCAAGGGTTTTTCTTATTTAAAAAATTTCCAATTTTGGTTAGAACAAATGCATTTTTAGATTAAATTTTGTTGTTGTTGTGATACATGGTGAGTACCAAACAGGTATGTGTCAAGTATCACGCTTAATTTTTATAAAAAAAAAAATTAGTAACGGGAGCATTTTGAAAAGTGAAACGCCCATCGGTCTCCTCAGTGAGGATTTTGCTTTTTGAAATGCCTTCTCAATGACTCATTACCGGATATAAGGAACCCTTGATTTGCAGTGCCACAAAATACAAAGAATTTTATGTATTTGGGACCGACCTTAGTCATAGTGTAAAGCACGAGCCCAAAATTTCTAGTGTCTTTCTAGCAAAATTTTCGTTGCCAAAAGAGGTGAGAGTTTCGTTTTTCAAAACCTCCTTTTTTTTTTTTTGGGCCCCCCATAATACACAGGAAGTAGCACAAGGAAAAATAATAATTTTCTGCGTGTGCTTTTATGTCAAGTAATGGTGCCTCAGAGGGCGAATGGCGTTTCAGAGGGCAAGTTCCGGAAAATAAGCGCCCCATCTCCGCCTGCCATGGGGCACTTTTTTTCAGGAATGCCCCACTGCCCGGGCATTACAGTACTCATTGTGAGAAGCCTTTAGGCTGGCGGATTCAATTATGTCAGTATTTTCTCCGTTGCCGAAGGGCAGGTCACATGGGGGACGTTAGAATGTTCTCAGGCATGAGAACTCATGTTACCATCGTTTGCTCCCATGTCCTCAAATACCTTCACCCCTCCGGATGGACGGACATGTTGGAGTTATGGTGCTCTTGGGCATGAGAACTCAGGTTAATTAGCCTTTGTTCCCATGTCCTAAAACACCTTAACCTCTAGACGTGTAGAGGGGGGGGGGGCAATGAAAACTCAAGTTATCATCACTCTGGTTCCCATGTTCTCAAATGCCTTAACCCCTTATGCACAATTGGGGGTTAGGGTGTTCTTGGGGATGAGAAACTCACTCACAAGGGTTACCACCCTTGTTCCCCATGTGTGCCCAAAAAACCTTTACATCCGGCAACCTTAACACCCCTTTTCTTTCAGTTATACACTTACTTTTGTGCCAGAGGAGAAGAAGATGTCGGGAAGCAAAATCAATCCATGAGGTTGGAACGTGGATTACCCTCCCCCCCCCCCCCCCCCCCCTCTTCCCACCACCCATTTTTTTTTTTTTTTTTTTTTTTTTTTTTTTTTTATTTTTTTTTTTTTTTTTGTGGTGGGTTTATGTTTTATTAATTATTGATAAATATTT
>Ga0116227_10011693_pt1 | contig 14634 bp, 12 predicted proteins | sample S1TSphgellanicum_FD_89693 | JGI IMG/M metagenome (GOLD analysis project Ga0116227, IMG submission 89693) | Host-associated microbial communities from peat moss isolated from Minnesota, USA - S1T2_Fb - Sphagnum magellanicum MG | ecosystem: Host-associated > Plants > Peat moss > Unclassified... | reverse complement strand
CTTGACACGGGAAACGAAATGGGGGTTGGCAGGTATGGGGGGTTGAGACAGGAAACGAAATCCCGTTCTCGTTCTGCGCGGCAATAGGAATCGTATATGTGTACGTGAAATACAGGAACCGTATGTATGTACGCGTAGTACCGCGGATCGTATATATTTGTGTATTCATCCGCAGTGGCCGGATCGTATGTGTGTACGTCGCCCATGCAATGATCGTAGATATGTACGTATTCATGCGCAACGCCCAGGATACCGTATTTCTGTATGCCAAGTGATACCGGGACCGTATCCCGCCCGTCTGTGTGTACGCGCGGCGATGCGAGTGTGTGTCTCTTTCTCTCGCGAGTCCCGATCACTCTCTTTGCGCTCTGATTTTGGCAAAGAACTTGAGGGCATTGTGGATTGACAACAAGATCGCAGGTGCGAAGATTTTAAGCTGAGAAATTCTTAGCCCCGGAGCAGCAGCAGATTCTTCTTCAGTCGACAGGAGAACACAACATAGAGAGGAGGAGGTGGAGGAGGAGGAGGAGGAGGAGGAAGGGGAGGCGGTTGTCGAAGTATTTTCTGGGGTATGTCAAGAGCAAGGAGGAAGGAAATATGCGGCGGAAGGGGGAGGAGGAAAGAAGAAGAAGAGGAAGAAGAAGAAATACGCCACCATTACCACCAGCCACAATCTCTTCTACTACTGTTGTACTCTGATTTTAACACTCCTTTTTCCTCCATCCTTTGCCTTCTTGCATCATCATGGGATGCTTCAACTCGAAAGGATACGACAACGATATCCCCCAGCATGCAACAGCAAGAAGTGATAACAAACACCTGATTGGCAGCCATGACACAGACGCTTGGGGACCTCCGGTTCCGTTGCGAAGCGCAAGCACGCACAAGTCTGGACAACTACTACTACAAGAACAACAGAAGAGAAGCATCAGCACCACCACAATTGGCAACAAGGTGAAGAAGATCACCACCACCACCCCAGCATCAATTCAACGTTCAAAGAGCAGGTCAGAAGTTCCCGCTGCAACAAACCCTAAACCCAGACAAGCAGCTCCCAATGCTGCCATCATCGATGGTGAGGACCAACAAGAAGAAGCAGGGAACAAGCCTGCAGTAGGATTTGTACCCAAGGTGAAGACAACGCACAATAGGTCATCAAAATCAGGTATCCTCTACCAAAACACGCCATATTCCAAGACACATGCTGATGGCATCCCGGCATTGAGTGAATTGGACCTTGATGTGGATGATGATGCTCTTCATCTTCCCATTGGCAGCAGTCCATTTGATCTGCAGACCAATGGCTCCCGCCAGCTTCGAGTTCTGGCAGGGAGTTTTGATCTTCACTATTCGGTGTTGACACAGAGAGGGTACTATCCAGAAGCACTTGAGAAAGCAAACCAGGACAGTTTTTGTGTCCGCCCAGAGTTTGGTGGTGATCCCAGCACTCATTTCTTCGGAGTCTTTGATGGGCATGGTGAATTCGGTGCACATTGCTCACAGTTTGTGAAGAAGCATCTGTGTGAGAATTTGCTCAAGGATCCACATTACCCTACTGATGTGGTCCAGGCTTATCACTCCTCCTTCTTGGCCACAAATGCACAGTTGCATCGCTACAATAAGGTGGATGATTCAATGAGTGGGACTACAGCGATCACGGTTCTGGTCAGAGGCCGTAAAATCTATGTTGCAAATGTTGGGGATTCACGCGCAGTCTTGGCTGTGAGAAGAGGGAAGAAGCTCATAGCTAAGGACATTTCGAGCGATCAGACGCCATACCGTGCAGATGAATGCGCTCGAGTAAAATTGTCTGGTGCTCGTGTTATGACTCTGGATCAGCTTGAGGGCTTAAAGGACCCTAATGTGCAATGCTGGGGAGGGGAGGGCCATGATGATGGTGATCCACCACGCTTATGGGTGGCCAATGGCATGTATCCAGGGACAGCCTTCACTCGCAGCATTGGTGACAGCGTGGCTGAACAAATTGGTGTTTCAGCAGTCCCTGAAGTTTTGGTTGTGGAACTTCGAAGAAAGCATTCCTTCTTTGTGATTGCTAGTGATGGGGTTTTTGAGTTTCTCTCAAGCCAGGCTGTTGTTGACATGGTGAGAAAGATTGTTTTTAACAAATCTACACCCACACCCAGTTTTTTTTTGCCCCCATAGATCATTCTGTCAGAATGCTCTCATTTTTTTCTTTTTCACATCCTCTTCAGTCCCGATTTCACCAAAATTTCACCCTAACTGGAGCTTTTCTACCAATCTTCAGTATTGAAGAAAACTGGAAGTGTGATAGAGTTGCCACTGTGACTATACCTTTCTTGACTGTGGGGGGCTTGTACATTGGAGGCAGGTGGCCAGATATAAGAATCCAAAGGACGCATGTGCAGCAGTTGTGGCAGAAGCATATAGGCTATGGCTGCAGTATGAAACCCGCACTGATGATATCACCATCATTGTTGTCCATATTGATGGCCTTAAAGATGTACAAATTGGTGCCCTCTCTGCCTTCTCATTGAGCAAGAAGTCTTGGTTTATTCTAGAAGAGAAAAAATCCTGAGTGAGTATCTGACCTTCAATTGGCATCCAACAGATCAAAGCTGAAAAGTTGCAATCGACTGATATGGACCCACAACAGTTCATGCAAATTGTTCCATATGATGCTGTAAATGGAGTGGAACTGCCCAAAAAGCAACGCCCAGCACGCATGCTGTCACGGGCGCGGTTGCGTGCAATTGAGGCTTCTTTGGACCATGATACTCCATGGGTGCCATCAGATCCACATGCCAAAACTCCTGGAGAGGAGGTAAGGCCCTCCCACCTTTTGTAGCATCTAGAATGGACCAGTGGTGTTGACCACACTCACTTGTGTCTTGTTAGTTTTGGGTTTTGCTGGAACTGACAGAATGACTGCTTCAAAGTTGCATTGTGAAGTTTTCTCTACAATCTCATAGATATGAATTGATGGTAATGGCCATTTTGTTCAAGTGCGGTTCTTTTGAACCCATTTTTGTCCTTAAAACATGTCAGGCACACATTGAAAGGGCAATGCAAGGGAATTTCTTGTTCCAAAGTTTGACAGAGGATCAACGCCACACTCTCTGTGGCTGCATGAAGAGGATGGATGTCTGTGCTGGAGACATCATCATCAAGCAGGTTACTTGTTAACATCACCACCTTGTACATCAATGCTGCTGTGAGTTGGCTTGCATTCAGAGGGTAGGTTTGTATCAGAGTTGCTAGCAATGGTGGACAGACATGACTAAAGTGACATTTTTATGGCCGCAGGGTTCAGAAGGTGATCTCTTCTACATTGTTGAAAGTGGCGATTTTGAAGTGCTGGTGTCTCAGGTGTGGCTTATCAAGCCTGATGTGTGCTTATCTTCATTCGTTCACTGAATCAGAAGTGTGTTGATTGCAAGGATTTTGCCTTCAATGTACCAAGTCAGAATTAAACCACTTAGATGTGATGAGTGGTGAAATTCCATGAGCTACTCAGATTATGCATCTACATTGAAACTATTTCTGTGGAAACTTTTACTAAAAACCTACAATCTCATTGGCAGCAGGATGAAGTATAGGAAGAGGTAGCCTTCCAGAGTTGGAAGCACTGGTTTTTATCAGCTGCTTGTTTACAAGAGTGTTTTATGCGGTGTCAGGATGGGGCAAAAGGAGACAAGGATCTTGGTGCTGTTGTTCACCAATATGATGCCACTATGAGCCCTTGCTTTGGAGAGCTTGCACTCATGTATGTCCTGTTTTTGTCTTCCCCAGTGAGGATCTCATTGCTGTTTGGCTGCAATCAATCCTGTGGCAAAGTTGCTTTTGGGTTCCTTAAATGAATTCACAAAGGAGCGAATCCATGTTTGCTGTTCTGCTTGTAGGCATAAAGGTACTGTTGATGTGCAAGACATTATTGAGTTCATCCTCAAGGTCTAGATGGTTTTGTCATAGTCTTTTTTGCATGCGTGGTTGAATGCTTGGCAGAAAACATGTGCAGGTACACAAAACCAGGGCAGGCAACAGTGCGTGCAGTGACCGATGGCAGCTTGTGGACACTTGAGAGGGAGGCATTTCGTGGGGTCCTTCTCATGAGATTTTCAAACCGACCCTCATTGAAGTTCTTGCACTCTCTTGAGATTTTGTCCAAGCTCTCCCTGTCTCAGCTGCATTGCCTTGCAAATGCAGTCACTAAAGTGCCATTCACAGATGGTGAAACCATTGTAGAAAAGGTGATAATTTAGACATGCTTTGATTCCATGTTGAAAGTCACTCTTGAGTTGGGAGCAAATGACCATGTCAAAGATGAAATGTTTTGTCTTTCACTGTATGTACCTTTAAGTCACTGTCTCCTGCTCCATAAAACAATTTCTTGAAAGCACTTTGACATCTAACACTACCCAGTTTTCATTCTCCTCATGGACCTCTCCTCTTTGCAGGATGAAAAGCTCGACATGTTCTACATGGTTCAGAAAGGACATGTGAAAATTACATACCACAGCAATGCAAAGGAACTTTCACAGAAGGAGATGAGTTTGCCCAGGGGGAAATCAGAAAGATTAGTAAAGAAGGCCACAAGTGGAAGAGGAGCTGAGGATGCTGAAGAAGGGGAGCATGCAGTGAGGTGCTTTGGTGAATGGGTGCTCTTGGACATGCCTCCTCAAGCTATAACAGCGGTTGCTTCTGGTGATGTTGAATGTTGGGCCATCTCCAGGGAGGCTTTTGAAGGAGCTGTTGGGCCCTTAAGTGTATTTTCCAAGGGTGAAAAACGGTAAATTCATTTTTCAATCTCTGGGAAGCTGGGTTTGAACTGTCTATTGGGTACATAGCCAAATATCAATTTATGTAGACCTAGTTTCACTGCTCTTTTTCAGAAAGATTAGCTGATATGCCTTTTAAATTGCCATGTGAGCCTAGAACACACCATGCTGGAAGGATTAACTTAGTGCACTCAATGTACTACTTCAAGTATGTCCCTTATATTACTATGAGGAAGCACACCCTTCATAAACTGCAATATGCCTTCATCCCTCTTGTAGTAGTCAATGTAGCATGATATGCTTTTGGTTGATAGTTGGCATTTGAAGTAGAATGGGGCGAGTTTTGACTTTACTCTGAAATTTCTGGGGCCTTCATTGATACTTGTGTGCAGGCACAAGGAAAAAACATCAACTTTGAAAAAAAAGCAACTTGTTGATGCCCGGGCATTTTGGAAAATCACTCTCAAGGATCTGGTCAGTTTTCTGATGTTTAGGGTGGTTCTCATGGTGACTGCACTTTTGCTCTTGTAAGCAGAGTAAGGTGCAGAGAGAGATTTGGTTTAGGATTTGAATACTGGCAGTTTTGTATATTCACTTGGCCAGCATAGAAGATTGTTGAATCATGGCCTGCCAGTTGTGAATGTGCTGTAGAGGACATGCTAAAAAACACTGAGAAGAATCTGACTGTGGAGTTTGTCTATGGTCAGGACTGGCAGGAAACAGTGTACTTAACTGACTGTTGCGAGGTTGGTGTAGTGCTTTGTAAAAACACAGGTGAAAGCTTAAAAACATGTCAAGCATTGATCTATGCTGAGTTTTTGAATAATACTGAGCATGCTGTAGTCATGGATATCCCATCGGGAGGCCTAAATGATTTTCCTTCCAATGATTTTGATGTGGAGAGAATTAATTCACTCAGATTTCATCTTTGATCAAAACCTATTATGAATGTGAATCTATTTGGGGTGAGCAGAGGAATTTGTGAGTATGAAGAGATTCCAACGGAAAAAAGTCCAAAGGCTGGGCCGAGAAAGTCAGGTCCTATTGGAAAGGTTCATTATACGAAGATTACAACCATCTCCTTTTGTACCACATCTCCTGGCCACCCTCAGTGATGATGACAGTGTTGCTCTGGTGCTGAACTGTGTGCTGGCTGGGCCCTTAGCCCTCCTCCTCCATTGTCCACTTGATGAAGTTTCAGCTCGTTATATGGCCGCTTCTGTTGTGCTTGCAATTGAGCTTCTTCACAAGGTGAGCTTATCCCTCTATCTGCTGTACAGTTTCTAGAATTTTGCTTTGACAGCAGGCTTATTTGTGAGGAGCCCAGTGTCAAATTGATTTGCATGTGATTTGCACAAAAACTAAAGAAGGGGGCTAAAGATATCATGACATTGAACTGTGTTAGGATGGAGTGGCATACCGCGGCATCTCACCTGACGTGCTCATGGTTGACCGTAAAGGTCGACTCCAGGTTGGTACATTCTCTAGCTAGATTTTCACCTTTTCTGTGCATGCACAAGTGGAGCTTGAATTCCTGTGTAGCCGTTCTTCACCATCTTGCAGCTTGTATGCACAATCTTTCTTTAGCTTTGGCCAATTGTTGACATGGGTGTAGTCTGCATTGTGGGGATCCCATTCACTGGTGCAGGGCTAACAATTTATTTATACTTTGACAGCTTGTTGATTTCCGATTTGCGAAGGAGATGTCCAATGAGCGAACTTTCACTATTTGTGGCATGGCAGATTTTCTGGCTCCAGAAATCATCAAGGGGCAGGGGCATAGCCTAGCAGCTGACTGGTATGCACTCTCTTACATGAATGTTTTCATTTTACAGTATTCATGATAGCTCTTCAGTGCATAGCTTTGCAGGGGGGTGAACTTTTGAAAGATGTGATGCTAAGTGTGATGCTGTATGTGTGGTGTCATCATATAGGTGGGCTGTGGGAGTACTACTCTTCTTCATGCTCCAAAACGAGCTCCCATTTGGGTCCTGGCGGGATAATGAGCTCGACATTTTTGCAAAAATAGCTCGCCGTCAGCTTGTGTTCCCTTCCAGCTTGAGTGGCAAAGTTGTTGACCTCATTGACAAGGTATGAAACATTTTGAATGATGGAGCACATTAGGTACCCGACAGGAACTCCTTGTGTATTTTTCATACCATACAGAGCTTTATGTCAATTGTCTTTAGAAAATACCACTGACACACAGTCCACTTAACCTTTTGCAAGGAGGCCTAATTTTTTTCCATTAGAGAGCATTACAACAATCCAGGGATCTCAGCCATCCTGATTTGAAAGGTAGATTTTCACATTGTCTAAGTGGAATCCATCTGATAGGAAGTCTGCTCTTCAACACTCTTGACCTTCCACACATGGGTAATTGACATGGTGAAGACCATTATTGGTGTGTTTATGATGCCATGATAAAAATGCAGCTGCTGATGGTAGACGAGAGTAAAAGGCTTGGGTGCGGAAGCCAGGGGGTGGATGAGATAAAGGATCATCCATGGTTCAATGGCGTCGATTGGGATGCACTACTGGATTGCCGTGTGGAGCCTCCTTTGGAAATTTGTACACGCCTTGAGAATGCTCTACGGTTTGAACATACTTCTGATTCTCCTCAAGTGCTCAACTCTCAACAGGAAGATACAGCTAATACACTCTGGCTTGATGGCTGGTAACACAACTAAAACTGCCCAGCATCAATTCTTCTCACATGCTCAGTGGGGAGGTGCTTGTAATGTCAGTTCACACACACTTACACAGTCTCATTACTGAGTCTTTATTTGTGTCATTTTCCAGAATTTTTTCCTTGTAATCAAATAGCAATTGGTAATTCTGTAGAGTAGTACTGTGGTCAAATTGACCACTTTCTTAAAATGCAGAGGAGGTTCCTGGATATTGACAAATGATTGAGCAGGTTTCGCACCCACCAACACAGACCTTTAGCATACACCAAAGGACCATGCAATGAACTGCATCTCTCCAGGTACCCATTTGAGTGATGAAAAGTGAAGTCACTTTGTTGGCTCAAATGTGAAAACAAAGTTTGTACCCTTCATGATGGATTTGTCTTTGAGTAATGTACTACTACTGGTGGATGAAAGTCCCTGTGGTGTAGACTAGCTGGATGGATAGATATCAGCAAAAGAAGAATGTGAAGAAGTAGAGTGTGTCATACTCGAATCTCTGATTCTAGTACTGTTGAGATTTTTCATTCGGTCACATGGGTTTCTGAAAAACACTAGCAAAAGAAGTAAACACCAAATCACTATGAAACAAATGAAACAAAGGTCAAAAGGTTAGGGTTTCTGTGTATTTGTTCATCACTTGGACAATGAATAAACAATGAGTATCTCACATCGCGGATGAGTTCCATGGCAAGTTCTACCATTTTAGTGCCAAAATAATTATTTCATTGGGAAGATTCCATGTTGAAAAATAGAAGATTTCAGAAGTTTTTTTTAAAAATTCTATTTTCCTTCACATTAAATTTTGAAATTGAACTAATATTAATTAGTGTCAAAGCTACTAAAGTAGGTACTATATGGTATGCAAGTTTATCCTTTCAATTTTACTTATTTCCTCCTAATTCTAAAGCAAGTTGAAGCTCGAAACTAAAACAATCAATTAAGTGCTTCATTTGCAAGATTCGAAAAATAATAATTCATGGGTTGGGATTAGGGATAACATGACAAAAATTTCACAACAATCTAGGGGCATTCAAGTCAACATGATTCCATTAATGCACCTTGGTTACATGGTTGACACTAGTCATTTGATGCACCATGAAGATTAAAATATAAACTTTGACACACTAGTTCTAAATCAACCATATCATTAAGCTTCCATTGACAAGTTCACATTTTGGACATTGATATTGAACATATTTTGTGTGTTCTTTTCTAGTGTTAGCCAAGCTCTCTTTATATATCAAATGTCTACCTCCTCAACACTTTGTCACTAAATTGGGTTGACCATATGAAATACATGTACATTTTTCTTGATATATAATTTCAATTTTGATTTGCCATTGTTAGAAACAAACAATGGGATTCACTTCTTATATCTTTGATGTAGTTGCCTTTGAAAAGATCAAACATATTAACAATTCAACTTGAAATCTCAAAACATTGGAAATGCAAAAAAATTAACAAATGCATCATCGCTAAACAACAAATGGGTTGGCTTAAAATCCATTTTCCCATTGTTGAATGTTTTGATTCCAACCTACATCTTTGCAATGTGCATATCCACCTTCAATATTGAAAATCAACAATCATGTTGCACTTTCTACAAATCTGAAATCCAATTTGAAAGTAAATCGCCGATGTCCAATACAATTTTTTTGAACTTTTGATATTGCAAACCAAAGTAATAAACCTTTTCATGTTGTTCCTCATAAGTACCATGGTATTCATCCATCTTTTGTTTTGATCACATTCCACTCTAATCCCTAATTAGATAATGTTCAAACTTCCAAATATTAATTGTTGAGCAAGGAAAAAAAAAACCCAATATTAACAAATTGCATTTCATTTCAAACATTGGCATCTTCTAATAAAAAATCACATTTCTCACTTTCAATGACTTGATTTTAGTATATTTTAAGTATGTTGCCATTTGTCAACGACATTCAATGGTTTACAAAAAATAAGCATACAATATAAAATACGAGCAAAAAATAAAACTACACATTCCTTTTGCACAACATTTCAATGGAGAGCTTGTAGTCATATTGAATATCTCAATTGATATTGAGTATCTAATACTTAAGTCTTCTTCCTAACCATGGTTTTCACCATTCGTTGGCTTTGCCTACCATAGGGTAGAGTCTATGCATTATTGGTATAGGATTTGGGCATAAAATTGGCAATACTAGTTTTGCCATATTAGTATGCCAATGACCAAAAGCACCTGAAAACATCAAGTGAGACAACCATTATTACATAGAGAGCATGATAGAGAGGCATAAGAAGAAACACCCTTCCCAACATGGTTTAGGGTTTAGGTGGCAATAAGAAACCATTACACCAAAACATTGGTTGTTCTTAACTTTGTTATTATGAGCAAAATGGAGTCCATGGGTTTCATTAGTACAAGACATTCGACAACAATTCAATTGAATCATTAAACCCAATTAACTTATTGTAAGTGGGTTCACATAATATTGTGTACCTACAACTGATGTTCGGCACTTCTTTGTCAAATATTTATTTATTTATTTATTTCTTTATCTATTGAAAAAAATTGAAATTACACAATTTAATTTTCAGAATTTCAAACAGTTGGGGGTTTGATTATCAAAATTTTTGGAAAATATCAACAAAAAATTTCCCTTTTTTTTTTTCTTTTTCATGTAGACCTTTTGCGAATTAATTTTCGCCAAACATCGATCATCGGTATGGTAATAAATCATTCATAAACATTGGATGAGTTTAACAATTTTTGGCCATTTTGTTTATGAATCATGGTGCCGGAAGATGTGGTAAATAGTCTAGAGAAAATAGAAAAAAAAATTTTAAAAATTTTTAAAAATGAAAAAAATCATCAGATCAATACATAATGAGAACTGGAACCCCCAATGAAGCAGTGTTTCCTTGCCACCCCACAATCCATCCCTCATCATCCATGGTACATCATCCATCACCATAGTACATACTTGTACTATGGTGATGGATGTTTGTTCACTGCCAGGGGTGGTAGTTAAACCAGGGGGGTGGTAGATATTTAACCCTACCAGTGAACCAAAACCCACCAGGTTCACCATTGGATTCTGGAAACCCTAATTGTGAGTGGTGACTTAATTATGGATGAACCCCAACTGAGTTGATGTTGGGTCAGAAAATTTAATGTTGGGTTTGACTTGGGTAACTTAGTGGTGTAAAGGACAGTCCTGTAGGTAGGATAGTAAATACAAAATTATTACTAGGTTAAATTAAATGCATATGGATGGTTAATGGTTAATACATAGGTTAAGTGGTTAATACATAGGTAAATTGGCTAGAGGGGTTTTTACTAGTAAGTACTAAGGGTTGTTAATACATGGGAGGTGTTCCTAAACTACCATAGGTTAGGTAAGGACATGGAACCCAATGAAAAAAAGTGTTTCTCATCCACTTCCCATCCATCCCTCACAGACCATAGTGCACAAAGCATTTTTTCTTTTTGGGTGCGAAATTTTGCCAAAATGTGAAAAATGAAAAGGGAATATTTTGTCACAATTCATTTCTGTTTCTTCTCTGAAAAGTTTCCAAATTTCAAGATTTTAAAATTATTTATTTATTTATTTTTGGAAATAGTTTTCACCACATTTGGACCTTGCTTTTAATTTGGTAGGAATTTTTAATGAGTTTTAAAATATTTTTTAAATACATGTTCTTAAGACTTGTTGCCATTTAATTCTAATTCTAAATCCCTCTTGGGATGCTAGCCAATGGCACAACATTTGAAATTTGGAAAAAAAAATTCATTGTGATGCTTCAATATGTTTTGGTTCATACTTTAATGGATTGGGCCAAATAATTAGTTTATTTATTAAAATGCATTTTGGCATGTAATATTATACATACATACATACATACACACACACATACACATATATAAGATGTGAATGAGGATGTCAATAATTTATCATCCATTTTGATACATAACATCTATCCATGACATTTCTTGATTTGTATTTGCTTTTATGTTTTTTGATTTTTGTTGTACAAAATTTCAAAATGTATTGAATTACATTTCATGCATTGAGGATTTGTGTTCTTGAAAATGGGTGTGAGCTTTAAGCAACGATTTTCAATGAAAAGTGTTTTCAAAAGAATCATGTGTCAAATTTTGATGTTATGTTTTGTGTGTAATTTTGATAATTAATGCAATTTATGTTTACATTATGCAAAATTACATTTTGTGTGTAATTTTTTAATAATTATGGAATACATACATTTTGCATTATTATTATTATTATTATTATTATCAAAGAGTATCTACTCTCTACTACCCATGCAGCAAAGCAGCAGCATTGGGTTCACAGAGCTGTTTTTACTACCTACCAGCTAACAACCTAGCAAGTACTAGGTAGTACCAGGTTGTTAGTGGGTAGGTAGGTAGGTAAGTAGGTAGTACTTGCAAGTATTAAAAAAAGCAACTAAGGTAACCACCATGGTTTAGCTATGGAACTGGAATCCAACAGAAAATTGTTTCCTGATTACTTATCATCCATCCTGGATGGTGCCACTGGTGGTTTGCCATTCACTCTGGCCACTGACCGACTGACCAACCGACCAACCAACTAACCAACCAACCAACCAACCAACCAACCTCCATTTTGTCAGAGTTAGTGAACCAGCACTCACCAGTGCACCATCCATGTACTGGATGTACCAATTCTGACTCAGTTGTTGGATGAACTTCACCTAACCTGAGTCAATATCTGGTTTCCCCTTGGTAACTCAATTTTCACTATGTAGGTTGGTAGGTAGGTAGGTATCTACTAGGTAAATAGATGGCAGAAAAATTTGGTTTCTCATCATTTATCATCCATCCATGATGGTGCACTGGTAGTAGTAGGTGCTGGTTTAGGGTTTACTCTGTGAACCAGCACCATCAAGGGATGAATGAAGTGAAGAGGCTTTTCAAAATCTGTTGAAACCCGAGAGTTTAGGGTTTATTTAGACCGACCTGAGTGAGCTTAGGGTTTAGACCTGAGTGAGATTAGGGTTTAGGGTTTAGGGTTTAGAAGTATGTATATACCATTTTATGTTGATATCACATGATGTGTTGTTATATGACCTAGAGCACCCACTAGTACATCATCATCATCCATTGAAAACTGTTATGACTCGGTTGTGGATGGATGAACGGCAACAACATAGTTACCGAGGTTAACCACATTGGGTAACCTATCTATCGTATAAACCCTCCTACTTCCCGCTCACACTCCCTAAGTAAAACTACCTATGTAAAAAAGTGGGGCAAGTAACATAAGTAAGCTTAGGTAGTGAATGTAATTTGTCACTCCGTGTGACAAATTAGGTAGGTAAGTAAGTAAAATGTACTTCATGGTTACTAAGTGGGTAGGTAGATGCAGGTGGATGGGTTAGTACATAGCTAACCATAGTTAACCACCATGGTTAGCTATGGAGGATGAAAAAAGTGGTTTTTTTTTTCCTGTTCACACTTATCCATTCTTTAGGGTGCTGGTTCACACTGGGGGGGCTGTACAATTTTCTGGGTTGTTGGATTCTGGTGATTTTCTTGGGCAAAATGGGCCCCTTTTTAGGTCAATCATCACCTTGTGATTGTGAACTATGGAATCCAGATATGAGAAAAAAGACAAGCAAAAAACAAAAAATACACACTTTCTATTCATTTGTGGCAATAATCAAGGGGGGTTTATTTACTTATTTATTTATTCATTTAATTTTAAAAATTAATTAATTAATTAATTTTGGGGTGGGAATTTCTTTCCATTTTTTGTTTCTAAAATTTTGTTGGCGCAATTTTTTGTCAAAAGTTTAGCCAAACTAGTCCACATTAGATTACATTTCTCCAAAATTTCCCCAACTTTCAATTTTTGGCTTTAAAAAAATGACAAAACTTGTCCCTCCCCCCCCCAAATAATAAAATAATAAAAAAAAACCCACTTTTGGCAATCAATCACCATTGATGAAGCTCAATCATGATGACATCGGGTTTCAAGTTGGCCGTGAAGTTGACAATGGGACAAAAACACACCGTTTGTTTGTCGTTGAACAAATTTATTATATGTACTGCCATTGTGTCCCAACCTATTGACAACGTATATAAAAAAGAAAGGGTCCAAAGTGGGTTTTTAAGTATAACTAACTAACTTAGAGAATTAAAAACTAGGAAGTAGTAGTAGTTGAGGTTTGGTGAAAATAATTGTCCTACAAGGAGGAGGTAGTTGAAATAAAACCATAGCAACACTCACCTTTTTTAAAATTTAAAAAAAAAGGAAATTTGAAAAAAGAAGAAGAAACGGCCTTTATATGCACTCTTCTTCCAAATCACACAACTTAAAAAATCAAGCAAGAAAAACAAACCTAAACTAGATAGATTCACAACTAGATCATGCAACAAACGAACCCACATGATAGGTTTTGTATTTCGAGAATGCTACAAATTTTAAATCAAGCAAGAAAAACAAACCTAAACTAGATAGATTCACAACTAGATCATGCAACAAACGAACCCACATGATAGGTTTTGTATTTCGAGAATGCTACAAATTTTGGGTCATTTGTTTGTTGTTTGTTGCATGTTTTTGTTTTGTAGAATTCTACAAATTTTGGGTCGTTTGTTGTTTGTTGCATGTTTTTGTTTTGTAGAATTTGAGAAATACAAAAATGGTTGCACTTGATCATCAAAGAGATCTTGATCATTTTGATGAATGGGGGAGAGACTTAAAAACACACACACACACACACACATATCATATACTCTATAGTGGAGTTGTTGGTAAGAGAGCCTTTACTCGTACAAAGGATCTATATGATCATATACTGATTGAGCTCGTGTATTAGGATTCTCTTGTTCAGTCGAGCATGTGAAGAAAAAGTTATTCTTTTTTGACATTTAGGTTGGATTCTAACATATCGGGAGAGTTGGATGAAAGTTTTAATCTTTTGTTGGGGTCGTGAAAATTTTAATCATCAGGTTTGGATGAAGTTTGTGTTGTTTGTTGGATTGTAAAAAAAAAAAGAGCATCAGATTTAGGATGAAGCTTTTTTGTTACTTTGTTGGGCTGTAAAAAATATCATGAGATTTTGATTCAAAAGTTTTTTTTTTTTTTTTTTTTTTTTTTTTGGGGGCAATTTTTTAGTTTTTAAAATTAATTAGTTTTGGATTGAGTTTT
>Ga0116227_10011692_pt1 | contig 14635 bp, 10 predicted proteins | sample S1TSphgellanicum_FD_89693 | JGI IMG/M metagenome (GOLD analysis project Ga0116227, IMG submission 89693) | Host-associated microbial communities from peat moss isolated from Minnesota, USA - S1T2_Fb - Sphagnum magellanicum MG | ecosystem: Host-associated > Plants > Peat moss > Unclassified... | reverse complement strand
TTTTTTTTGGGGTTTTCTATTCGTTAATGGTCTGCTTTGTCTCTCCCTCCCCGCTTGGGGCGCTCTATGAACTTGCTTGGGGGGGGGGGGGTATCCGCTTTAACTCATTTTAGGGCTTTACATTCTACAACTAATCATTTCCCCTCTTGTTTATTTCCATCCATTACAAATGACGTTCACATCATAGGTCCCCTTTCAATTGTATCATTTGCCTATGAACACTTCCAAGCCAAACTTCGTGTAATAGGTCTTTCCATCCAACCTTAGAAATGTGTTGCACGGTCACCCTCTAGCCTACCACCAAACTTCAACACCCCATCCTAATTTACCACCCCATCCAAAGGAATAAAAATCTTGGGGGTTCCGCCGGGCACTATAACTTTCACATCATCCTTCATCAAAGAAGCCTTATAAGAGGATGCTCAACATGTGGACCTTCTTTTTAAAATGGGTGATGGTCATGTGGCTTTTGGAATTTTAACTCGTTTTTTTGTGCAACATTCATCGTATTTTTTACTATGCACACCTCCATCTTCCACCTTCATAAAGTCCTTTATTTCCTTTGATTCCTCCTTCCATAAAATGTTTAGATGCCTTTTGGGTCTAGGATCTTTTGATAGCCGAAAAAGATTTTTAGCTCGTAAACAAACCTCCTTCCCAATAACTTTCGGTGGCTTTGGGGTCATAGTGACATCCACCATCACCTTAACAACTTATTTAAGGAGTTGGGCCCTTGTCGTTTCAATCATAGTTGCTAGGTTTATGGTTGATCAACATCATTTCCTTCTTGAAGCCTTAGCACAAGCCAACAACAACACATTTCCTTTCTAGCAACACCTCAAGGTGGCATGTGATCTTCTACCACCCCTAGCTTGTGCGTGTCTTCCTCCATTTGAACAACTCATCGGGCAACAAATGATTCAACTTCAAGATTCCATCTCAAAGTGTCTACACCATCATACCCTTTCTAACATGCTCTCCAACAAACATCTGAAGCCTATTATGCTCGAATTTTATCATGTTTTGGCCCAAAGGCAAGCACTTGGCTTATAGCTCGACTAATCTTCCCAACCTTTCAATTATCTTCCCCAATTTTTTGCACAACACTTCATATGCGACTTGGACTACCCCATCCCTCAATTACAAGCATCTATCAATGTGCGTGCACACATCCCATTGACCCTATGGATATCCACCTCTTATGTTGTGCTCATGGCAACGAACGCATTGGAACCCATAATGTAATTTGCGACACCTTTGTCGCCATTACACAAAATGTTGGTTTCCACGTGGGACGAAAACAATTATATGCACTTCTTTCAACCACATTCAACTCCTCTCGTTGACAAGTCAAGATTGTGTTTACCAAAGATGGCATTCGCACCTTAGCCGATGTTGTCATTGCCGACCCAATGCAACTAGATTTATTTCCCCGATCTTGTGCAACTCAAGGATTTGTTGCATTAGATGCAGCTCAAGCCAAGGAATGGAGCTATCACAACCAACACCCCACTGATCAATTCCTCCCATTAGCAATTGTGGTATTTCATTGCTTACACAAACATGTCGATGTGTTTTTACACGATTGTGCCAATGCCATTTGAAGCTTGAAGGGGACAGAAGGCCCTCATCTTTCTACCTTGGTCACTTTTTTTCGTCAAAAAGTTTTGATCACATTACAAAGGATGCAAATGTCTTCCATCTTAAATCGAGCAATAGCCGTAGGCTTAGCTACTTCCTGACTTCCACCCCTTTAAAACACACCTCCCATCACCATGGCTGACCTATTGCAAACTGTCGATTTTTGACATGTAAATATGGTCAACCTTCCACAAGCGGTCAATTATGGACATACATAGATTTTCATATCAACTTTGAGCCAACTTAACATCCTGTCACTTCTCCCTTTTTCTTTATTTTACTCCTTTGTACATTTCCCTAATCTATGATGTGTTTCTTAATAAAGATTTACAAGTCTTTAATAATTATTCTCCTACATGCAAAGACCTCATAGGAATTTTTTTAGTGTGGTTGAAGGGCACATTCCTCACCATAGTTTTTTTGTTCAAGAAAGGCTGGTGTTTTGTTTTTCAAAACGCTTTCCCAGCCTCCCTTTTTAGTGAGGTAGCTGGCAGATACCTACCAGATATCAGGGGGAGCAAAAAAAAATTATAATGGTCAAAACATCTAGATTTACCCATTCCTTATTTTAGTCTAAGGCAAATTTTGAATACTAAAAACTTATCATGAAGTAATGTTAAACTCCAACGTACGTACACTGAGTCAATGAGATTTTTTCCATTTGGAGCTGTTTTGACATTAGCATCTTGACATGTTACTTCACACTTGTCACAATCAGGTCCATGTCATGGATGTAACGTCCTCTTGTTATCCTAGGGTTTGTGCACATTACCAAATTAATTTCATTATGAAAGTGACCGAATATTGGTTGGTTTTGCATGATTGACATGATGTGCCAGTCTTCTTGTAGTAGGTGCATGTCATGGGAAAAAACATATTACTGTAGTGTTTACAGCAATTATTCACAGATATTCATTTTGACACACTCTTGTTTGTGTAGTTATTATGACCTTGGAGACTTTAGAGTTGGGTCATTTGGTGCACTTGCTATGGCACAAGATTGCAGTGTCTAAATGGTTTCCATATTTTCTAGAGTCTCTGATTCTCAAGGACCGTGCTTCATAGGCCTTCTTCCATGATGGGTTTAGTAGAGCTCACATGGTGGCATTGATCTGGAATGGCCAGGATCTGACTTATGCAGGCTACTCTTGACATTTGACACAGATTAACGATCAGGATTTTGTTATTCCTATGATTGTAGGTTTTTTTCAAAGAGCTGCAGACTTATGTCTTTTGGTTGAGTTAAATGCATTTGACAATGAAACCTGCAAGTATGAGTTCTCCACTACCAAGATGATCATACAGAAAGGTCTCCTCATTTCCTCTCTGCCTCTTCTCATATCCATTAGTTTACTTTCAATCAATTTTATAGCAGAATTTTGTTGTGAGATCATCTTTGTGCTTGGCAAGTCTTGTATTTTGTGTCCAGGCGGATCACAGCACAGTAGATGATTGATTGAATTTTGCAGGTCTTTTGCACCAAGAGCAAACCCAATTGCAATGCCACATTCATTGAAAATAGTCATGGGAGTCAATGGGATATGAAGAGGGTTTGCGTGAGTTCCAAAGTTGTTTAAGATCCGATATAGTTATTCCGATGGCTAGATGTCAGACACATGTAGGCTTGTAAGGTTTAGTGGAGAGGTTTTAGCCAATGTTGGGCAGTTCTCACTTTTTAAAGACAACCATCGGTTCCAGTTCGTGTTAGAGTTTTGAAGAACCAGTCCAATTCTTCAACAAATTTTCATTCCCAGTCTGGTTCTCTAAAAAAGGAACTGTCAAGTTTTCCTTCACAGTTTTCCTTAAAAGCCAATTTTCAAGCTTATTGAAAGTTGAACTCAAAGACCGAGATAGAGAGAGAGACCAATGTCTTAACTACAAGTCATAACTTGCCATGTCTAATAATGATGATTGTTTTTATTTAAAGTTTGTTATCTTGATGGCTCTAAAGCTAGCTTAGAGCCATCAATAAGCATAAACTTTAAATAAAATGGTTCTCCTAATTCTTCAAATGAGAGGTGTTTGCCCAGGGATAAAGACATTCTTTGAAACCAAAATATCTTGAATTCAAGCCTCACTTACTTAGCAACTTATTTTCTAGACTCTTTATAGTGTAGACATTTTATGACCTGTCTACTAGATTCAGAACTCAACCCTAGGGGGCTCAGTTCACTTTGTAACCTCCTCAGGTATCAAGTTGAGGCCCATGCAATATCATGTTGGTTCTAAATGAGACGGTTATCACTAAAAGTGAGAAACTTCATTTTTCAATGTGAGAATCAATTTGAGAACCAGCTCTTACACCATCCCCTTGAGTAATACCCGCCCAACACTAGGTTCAGCCTTTGACAAGGCTGCATAGAATAATCTCATTGGTTATCAGGGCAGTTCTTAAGATTCATAACCACAACTCTCAAAATTTTCAAAGACCCAATTCTGGTATACAACTAGATGGTTTTCAATTTTTTTAAAATCAAATACCTGGCCATAAAATGCCAGTTCATTTCCAGTTCTTTAATTAACCATTAATTGACGATTGTAATTGGTCACAAGATAGAGCGAAATGTTTTGGCCCATAGGCAGCCTAAAACTCGGGGGCGGGGTGGGGGAGTTCAAGGTTCAATTATGTTTGCAAAATGATCAATTATTTGAAATTGTCAAGTGGTTGAATATGAATATGATTCCATCAAGGTTCAATTATGTTTGCAAAATGATCAATTATTTGAAATTGCTGAGTGGTTGAATATGAATATAATTCCACAATTATTGCACCATCCATGATTGAAGGTCTCCTTTCCTCACCCCAGGTGAATGAATCCAATACTCAACTAAATAATCATGAGATAAATTAATAAAACCATTGTGGGAGTGTTCAAAGCTTCACCCTGGATGATCACATAATGAGGCACACACATAATCAAACTTTGAATCGTCTATTATTTGAATGAGATAATTGAACCTTTAAAACACGCCCCCCCCAAAAAAAACAAACAAAGAAAGAACCTATTTCCTCACATGAAGTGGATTGCGCAAGTCAAGTGTATGGGAAAGGTGCAAATCAAGGTTTTTCTTTGAAAAGTTTCATGTGGTGAAGGACTTTAGAGTTTGCATCATATAACTTTTTGGGGAAGAAACAAGCGTGTCAATGTGTCAACTGATGTGATAAATTTTGGTTTAAAAGTTGTATATCATATGACTATTTGGGAAGAAAAAATCTCTATCAATTGATGTCATACTTTTGCTTTTTGCATCTCAAATGAAGAAGGTTTTCCTGGTGCACTTAAAGGGAGTGAAGTCAAATTTGACAAACAAGTGATAAAGTTGTGTGTCACATGACTTTTGTGTGAAGAAAAAAAAGTGGTTGGCAATAGAATTTGTCACTTTTGCTTTTGTATGCCAAAAGAAGCTTTTCCACAGAGCAAATGAGAAAACACTTCATACAATACATCATAATTGCAAGCTACTTCCAAAATCATGAAAGAAGCTACAAAGGTTAATGTTCAAACAATTTACTTCGCAATAACATATGTAGAGTCTAAAACTCCACATCTCACCATCATTAACCATGTATACTTGCACCACTAAAAAAAACAGAAACTCATGTGAACATAAAATTATCTTGAAATTATTGAAATAAATATTTGAAACCAAAAAAACAAAAAAAACACCTCAAAGAAACAAAGGGCTTGCTTTTTTATCTTATCATCAATCAAGACCAAGAATCCTCTAGTGATCAGTCCATAATATTGTCTCCAAATATACTCCAATGCATATCATATTTTTGAAAATAAAAATAAAATTTGTGGCTTCCTGCATCAATTTAAAATTCCCAAAAAGGACTTTTTTTTTGGCTTCTTAGGTGTTTACAGCTTAAGGGTTTCTTAGGTACTATGAGTGTAACTGGTTCTGGTGTCTTGTTCAGCTTTTTTTTTTTAGGTTTTTTCCTAGGTTGGATACGTGTTTATCTGCCGATTCCACATGTGGTTCTGCCTGTTCCACTTGTGATTTGGATCAAGTATCTGAAATACTGGCTAAGGTCTGGAACAAGCCCAATGGAACCCATTACCACCTGGTGAAATGGCAACTCACCATACCAGGCTTGGCACATTCCATAGGATATTACAGGTTGTGGTGTCCTATTCCGACAAGTTTCCAGCCATATTCCGATGCGGGACAGTGTACATATGTTAGTTCACATTTAGTGCAGTCAGTTTGACTTGTAATGTGAATCGACGATACAGAAAACCAATTACACTCTGGAACAGGCCATCGTAGAACCTGTTATCACCAAATGGAGCAATGGCTCATCCTTCCAGGCTTGCCGCATACCAGGCCCATTCTAGAGTACAAAAGGGATATGGTGAGAGTCTTGCCAAGGAATCATTGGGGTTTCCTTTAGGTTTCTTTGCCTGATTGTTGGGTGTCTTGTGGTGGAAAATAAGCCATATTACAATGTGCTATGGTTATATTGTGGTTATGTTCAGAATTTTGAGTTTACCACATCATGACAACCTATTATTGCTAGAATGGTAAGCTACATTATTCAAGAGAACAGAACAACAAACTTTATGGATTGTTAGACCCAAATAGCATGAACAATGGGAGATTCATCCGTTCATTAATATGATGCTTTGCAAACATTAAGAAAATAAATAAATTCAATGATATGATGCCCAACCCAAAGTGGGGAAACAAATAAAATGAATATGCCATCTATTAATCAATGCACATATACTGCATAAGTAATGTGTGAGTGTGCACGTGCATGTGTGTGTGTGTATACATCCATAGTACCTTTTCAGGTTTGGCAGTAATAAAATTACTTTTGGAAATGTCATTTCCAGAAATTACATGTTTGAAATGTTGAAGGGGAGGACAAAATACAAATTTGGTGCAAACCAAGGAGCTTCTTGCTTTTTGCTAGTCCACCATTTGAAATCCCCATCAGTACGGGTGGGCAACAAGTAACTATTAGGGAGAATTGGCACTCAAAAGGTGACAAATTCATGGATGTACATTTTGTCGTTGACTTTGTCACTCTTGTACATTAAAAAATGCCCCAAAAAACACATGATGTTTCAAGGCTTCCAATATGTTGAGTCAGGATCACCATGCATTTTATCAGGGTATGCTGAAATCCACTCTGCAAATTCGTAGGCACGTTTGTTTCTTTCACCTTGAGGTAGGTTTAGCACCCATTCAGGTGTGAATTTGTCAAAATAGGTAGTTTCCGCAGCATATGATTGCATTTTTGTTAGTCGTGGGACACGAATTTGATCAAACCTGCAAACATAAATAAACTATCATTCAATCCCAATGTAAGTTTCTCTTTTGTTTAACATCCATGGAGTAAGATATAAACTTTCAAACATGACAAGCTCTAACTCTTGTAATAAAGTTCTTGCATTTCAAGACCTGGTCTATTATAGTACTTGTGCAATTAACAAAATCATTCTTAAAAGGTTGTCTAGTGGATTCCAAAGGCACCTTTTCAGAGCTTTTTCCATGGTAATGTCTTGGTTTGGGCCATTGAAGACTTCATCCAGAAGAAGGTTAAGTTGATGAGCATCTTCAAATGCTGTCCTTGCACCTTGTCCCGGTGTTGCATGCATTCCATGTGCAGCTGAAATACATTGATGAATGATGTGAAAGCCAAAACACATACAATCTATTTGTGAACATTAATTCCTCCCACTAACCATGTGTGAAGACCAATGAAAAGAAATCTTGGGTATGCAATGAAACTAAATTTTGGCACCTCTGGTAAAGCTAAATTGCAAGTTAATATACATGTTTCCACTTTGGTGAACACAGAATAGGAAATTCAAGGATTGACCAAGTTTAGACACACAATTCAGTAAACAAACAGATAAGCATTATTGAAGCATGGAATGCAACTAAAATGGAAACAAAAAATTTTGACATCACATGATAAACAAAGAGTGTAGAGCACAAACCATCTCCAATTAGAACAACAGGAGCTGAATTCGGATCAATCCAGCTGGTGAGTGGCAGGCGATCAAAACACTTCCCTTCTCGTACAAGCCCCGCTTCTGTTATATTGATAGCCTCTTCCAAGCTCTTGAAAAAGCTCATTTTGTCTGTTTCTTTGAATGTGCTTTTTAGTTTTGCTAGTCCCTTGAGCACTCGCATCTTCTTTGCATTTTCTCCATATTCATGAAAATCAGACTTGAATGCCTCCGAAAGTTCACCATTCTCATCTGGTAGCCGTATTTGCCATAGCGTGTAATCCGAACCTACCTCATCCATCATGGGCACAACAAACCATTTACTTATTGACATTTTATGCCCATGGGTATCACATAACTTTCCTAGAGGATCACCTATATTAAGCAAACTTGCATAAAGTAGAAATTCTGTAGCCCTAAAACTTGCAGAAAATCTTAGCCAAATTTGAAAACTGTGCTGACATATTTTGCATACTGTACACCCTCATTAATGTGTGCACACATTATTCACCTTCTATATATATTCAAGGGTGCCATATCCTCACAACACTACTTGTTATCTTCACTAGGACTTAAGAAATTCAAGATCTTATCTTAGAATAAAATAAGGTTATAAACTTGCCACTTACCAGCATCTGTAAGGAATCCAACTATATTGGGACCAAACTTAACAGATCTGATTTGATCCTTTTTGTGCACCTTGAGCACCCTGCATGTAAAAAAGATCACAACACTCCGTATTCAGGTTTAATATGATTCCACATTCTAAGATGTTTTTGCATCAATTAAATTGAAGGTGCACATGCTTCTTGGTGGGAATACTCTTGGGCAAATACCTTCCGCTTATTCATTGGCTTACATAATCCTAGAGTACCACCCCCTTGGGATCCATGGTCAATAGGTCTATACATGGTTGAAGTCAAATTGGAACTATGCACTAGAACAATATTGGAAATCCTTGTCTGGAAACATAAAGATGGACTTCTTAGTCTTTTTTCACAAAAACAAGCTCAACCCAAGTAACTTCAATGGGACGGACAGACTTTTCTTTGTTATAATAGACTACCAACATTTCAGTCATCAAAAAGAATGTGATCAACAACTCATAACCAATCTCTATGCATATATCAACCTATGCAAACTTGGGCAAAGCTCTCTCTATGAACACATTCATCCTTTTTTCCCACATTCATGAGTATTGTCCATGCCATTACTGTTCACTAGTTGCAGAGACACAAACTGCCCTAGTTAACAAGCCTTGTGTATTGTTACAACAGGTAGATCATAGATGGAAAAAGGATCACATGAGGCTGGAATTCACCTTAAATCAGGGTTAAGAATGATGCAATTCCAATCCACCAAAGACAAGTAACGAGCATCATCACCAATCATTTGCTTGCGAATTACAGAATGCATCCCATCTGCACCGACCAGCAATTTAGCTCGTACCACCACCACTTGATCCTCATCTCCATCAACAGTGAAATATGCCTCCACACCATTAGTACCCTACATATACACATTGTCAAAACCGTTCAAATTATTCACATTATAGTGCCAATTTCTCTCTTCCCTGCCCCCCACCGATCAAGCTCTACTAACTACTACTTATTTCAAGAGATAATGATGCATTAAGTTCATTCCAATTAGGATGTTTCAATTTCTTTTTCATCACTTTTCTTTTGAACTGTAAAGATCTGATCATAACGTATGCACATGAAGGCAAAAAAATCTCAATCTGCAAATAAAATGAGTTTTTCTCCTGCACATCTTATGAAAATGTAACCTTGCTAAAGCTCATCAATTTTCATGAGACAATGACAAATGGGATACAACACTCAATGTGACTGTTATAAAATAAGCTTAGAAGTCTACATAGTGATATCAATAGGCTTAGAGCAAAGAAATCGAAATGACCTCAATATGTCTATAGTTGTGAAATGTGTGTCCCCAATGTATCAATTGTGGGTCGAGTTGCTCTCCGAGAACATATTGAGCCATTTTCCAAGGGATCATGAAAATCTCCCCAGGTTTTCTTATCCACTCCACCACTTCCTCCTGTTTACCAGGGTATTCTTTTGTAAATTCAAGATTTGTGATGTCACTCCCTGCTTTCCTCATTTTCAAACTCAATCCCAGTTGGATCCCTTCCAATGCCGTTATCCCTGCAGGACAACCAAAAGATGAAGAAAGAATCCCCAAGTCTCAATAGGGGGGCAATTTTTATAGCTCAGGCTGAGTATGTGGTTGCACAAGCCACACACAAGCAAGCTCTGCACACTTAATCTAAAATTTCTTGGCAGAGATGCAGGACACTTTCTATGTGGCTTGTTTTGCAAATGGCTTTGCCCAGCATTTTTGCACAGTTTGCTGAGGTTGGTAGAAGGCGCAGCAAAGCCTAACACCTGCTGTTGATTGGCTAGATAGTTTGATTCGTCCAGGTGGATTGCTATTAGTAGTCTCCCACCTATTTAGTTTTATGGGTGGGGTTAGAAAAAGGCAAATAACTAACTTGGATGTGAGAAATATTTTTGCAGGGTCACATTCGGAGCACCGTTGGAGATGCTACGAAAAACAGAGGAAGAAAACTCAATGGCTAACAAACTGTGAAGAAGAAGAAGAGAAACCAAACAAGATGCTCATCATGATCGTCGCCTACCTAATGGCTCTGCAAGACGGAGACACAAGACTTAGACACATGAAAAAGATCTTGAAAAGATGGAAAAATTTGTATACAAAAGAATAGGGTATGTAAAACATTAGGTTAGGGAGTTCTTGCCATTTTGGGCGATGCTGATTGCGGTTCCTGAGTGGTGTCGACGAGTGGTAGCCTTCTCGAACACATGGGTCTTGATTCCCCGCTCATGTAGTCCTACTGCACATGCCAATCCGCCTAACCCTCCACCTACTATTGCAACTTCCGTCTCCAAAATTCTCTCCCTTCTAATTCCTGGCTCATGTTCGGATTTCATCATCGATTTTACTGCTGGATTAAGCTTGGCACTTAGTGATTTCCTCACTCTAGATCTAAACTCTATGAATCTGAACGAGAAGAACTGGCTCTTCTTGGCTCTTGTTGTTGTTGTTGTTGTTGTTGTCACTACGTGGTCTTTTACACTACAACAAGAAGCCAGGAGGAAGCTGCAGCAGCTGGAGATGCTGTGACTTGATAATAGATACATATGTATGTGGTGGGACTAGATACAGCTCCTGGCTTGTAAACACAACAAGCAAGCTCGATCGATCCCCAGGTCTACAATGGGTAGATAGGTTTTTCCTTCTCTGGATCAGTAGTACTCTAGTTGTGAGTCGGAGCTCGGCTTGCCTGGTCTCCCTTCATCCACTTCTTGTCCAAGGTGGCTGGCTATTAGTAGTCTCTCATCTATTTGCAGTCCCAATTTTAGTGTTGTGCGTGGGGTCTGAAAAAACCTAATTAACTAAAACTTGGATGTGACAAATACTTTTCTAGGGTCACTTTTTCCTATCATTTCAGAGTTTCTCGTCTTTGCAACAACCATTTCTCAGTCTTCTTCCACGTTTCCCCGTCGTTGTCTTCTTTTTCTCAGTTTGTGTGTTGGAATGGAGAAGCTCTGGAAAGCTTTCCTTGAAAAAGACGCAACCTCTTCTTCTTTTTTGGCTAAATTTGGCGAGTTGGCTTCTTAAAATTTTCAAAATTGCTAAACCAATTTGTGAAAGAACGTAAAAAAAAAATTAGTTTGATGTCCTCTTGTAGCCAAATTTGGCTAAACTTTACTATGGATGATCGCCAGTTCAACTACATCACAAATATGAAAAAAAAACCCTGGGAAGACTGAAGGCAAGATGTGCTGCACACTCACATTATTCCCAACTAACCAATACTTTTTTTTGAGAATTGTTTTTCCTTTTTTGGACCGAAATTGTGTGAAAGAATCTTTTGGAATACTTGAGATTTTTTTTTTAATGAAATATTCATAATTAATTAATTATTCGGCCCACATGTGCCCAAGCTTGTACATGGAAGATGCTAAACAGACCACCACCTGCTCTGCCCCCCCCCCAGCTCTGTGGGGGCACATTTGTTGGCTAAGCTCCACATAGCTTAGCCAGGCCTGCACAGACCAGTGTTTTTTTAGGCAAAATTTCTCCAAATTTCGACCAGAAAAATATGATTTTGAACTATACAAAGGATTTTTCATGAAGAAAATGACCAAAATTTGCCAGATTTCAAAGAAAAATAATTCAAATCATCAGATTTTTATGATAAGTTCCATTGTGTAACCACCACCAATATAGAAGGATTCTGATTTGTTGGCTTTGCCTACCAAGGCAAGGATATTGTGTTTATATTGATTATAGAGTATAGTAGCATAATGTATTTTGGCCCCTAGGTAATAGGTCTATTTTTATATGAGGAGTTTTGAAAGATGATATTTTTGCTTGTATTGAAACTTGAGATTAGTTAGATAGTTATAATATCTCGATTTTGGTTTCTTTTAGAGCATTTTTTGAAGATTATATTTTTGCATAGTAAAATTTGAGTTTCCATATTTCTTCTTTTGCTTTAAGATACTTCTTAATGCAAATGGCAAGGCCACAGTGTGACACACCCCTTGTTTCTACTTTCATATTTTGTCTGTAACCAAATTTGACTTGAACACCACTTCAGTTACATCACAAAATTGAAAAACAAAAACCCCTGGTGCAAACCGTCTCCCACTATGGTACTTTGATTCTTGATCTTTTTCTCTCATCTATCATTTTATGACTCATCACAAGATCCAGAGAGAGGATACATGCCATGCCTTTAACCCCAAGTTTCCAGGATCTCCCACTCATCCATTATTTGTATTATCTCCCACCCAAATAGTTATGACAAGACAATTGCCTTTCACCATAAGTTTCCATGAGTTCCCACCCACCCATTATTTGTACTATCTCCCACTCAAATATTTGTGATTTGCATGGAAAATGTTGAAACTTGAGACCAGGGTTTCTTTTAAGGATTTTGTGATGCAGATGGTGGCAATCATTGAGAAAGTAATTTAGCCAATTTTGGCTATATACTAGATACGAAAGTAGAAAAAAAGCAGAATCTTTCTATATTTCTTGGCTACATACTGGAGCTTATCATAAAAATCTGACGATTAGAAGGAAAAATTCTTTGAAATATGACGAATTTGAGCCATTTTTTCCATGAAAAATCTCTTGCATCCATTGAGATCATTTTTTTCAGGTCAAAATTGGCAAAAATTCGCCAGTAAAAGAAATGCTGCTTGAGACATTGGCCCACTACCTCTTCTAGAGAATTTCCCACTATTTTGGTGGGTGCCAAGGTCTCCACGCCCACCCAGTGATTCTTTTATTGCCAAATTTTTGCCAAATCCTAACCTATACAAAGGATCTTTCATGGAAAAAAATGACCCAAATTCACCAGATTTCAAAGCAAAAAAAGTTCCACATCTTCAGATTTTTTTTTATAAGATATCCACCTGACCAATGAATGCCAGTCACCTGCCCTGAAAACAGCACAAGTGCAAAAATATTTTCTTGGTTAGAGTTGCATTAACTCTCTCCACTTGCAACTGCCAGGTGTGGGTTCTTTCAAGGTGGGTTGGTTGAAACTTAAAACTTGAGAAATAGTGAGGTGACCATAAAAAGGAACCCTTTTGCTATAATTTGACCAAATTAATTGTGGCTGGATAGTGGATGAACGAAAGACCTGGAAACTTAGGCCCGCTCTAGACTAGGAGTCGGGCCAAAAAATCTTGGGTGTAATAATGGGAATTTGAGCACTTCTTGGCTCATTGTATGCAATGTTTTTTTTTTTTGTGTGGCGAATTTTGGTAACCTGGCGACAATTTTAAAAAGGGGCTGGCGAATCGAACAAAGGGATTTTTGAGAATTTTTTTAAAAATTCGCCAGATTTTGACTAAAAAAAACTTAGATATAATGTGTTCCTGTAGGTCGCCAAAACTAAGCAGATTCCAAAAAAAGATCTACTAGTACATCAGGACAGTCGCCATTTACTGCTAATTAATGCTGAGGATCCTAGCCAGTGCACCTACTTGAGGAATTTGAGAAAAAAAACACTGATTGTATCTAAGTTATCCATAAAATATTATTTGTTTGGGGTCAATGAGTTCATGCGTAAAGCTGTTAAGGCCAAAAAGGAGGCAAACAAGCACAACAAGTCAACAAGAGGCAAGGAACATGAAGGGAAATCAAATGAAGAAGGAGATACAGGGTTTGGTTTAGAGTGTACTTTGACGCTACAGATGTGGATTTCATCCAACCAACAAAATTTTCTTGCAGCAACATTGGACCCCAAGGGCTGCAAATTGGCTTCTCAAGTTGATAGGTATCTTTGTTTTTTGGTGCCTTGGGGTCAAGTCAGGCCATAAAGTTCTAGATTTTTTAAATGTTCTCTATTTTAGCCTTGACTCCTAATGTAAAGCCCTTGGATTTCAGTGATTGCACGGATAGGAATGCTTGCTTTGAGTTCAAACCTTGGCCTTGATTCCTAATGTAAAGTGGGTCTCACTCTAAGGGCCTTTTCCGCCAAAGGCTCCTACCCATTCTCAAGGGCTGGCTAGACATCGATGAGAACACTGAAACTCTAAACCGGTAGAGGGCAGTTGGAAGGGACTGGGGCAGTATTTTCTCTTCTTTTTTTGGCATCAAAATTTTGGTGATTTTTTTAATAGTAAATAGGGGGAAAAAATTCCAAATTTTGTTTCAATTACTTTGTCAAAAAATGCTGAAATTTCGCCGGTAAAAAAGATTAGGCTGGAATAATTGGGGAAAATACCTTTTAAATAAAAAGGAATATTCTGTTACAAATTTCTTATTTTAAAAAATTTAAGGAAAAATTTCAGCACATTTCAACACACTTTTTTAATTTTGGGCGATTTTCACTAGTTTTCTACACTTTTCACAGTTTTCTACAAACTTTTCACTGTTTGATGTTGAATCTTATTTCAAGATGATTCCCAATTAGAGAAATGAAAAAAAAAAAAAAAAAACACAAAAAAAAAAAAAATTTT
>Ga0116227_10011690_pt1 | contig 14638 bp, 11 predicted proteins | sample S1TSphgellanicum_FD_89693 | JGI IMG/M metagenome (GOLD analysis project Ga0116227, IMG submission 89693) | Host-associated microbial communities from peat moss isolated from Minnesota, USA - S1T2_Fb - Sphagnum magellanicum MG | ecosystem: Host-associated > Plants > Peat moss > Unclassified... | reverse complement strand
TTGATTGCATTTTGACATCTTTAAATAAATTGTTCATGTGCATTATCGTGGTACACACTAAATCTTGAACACTTTGGAACTTTCAAATCCATTGAAGAGAACATGAAATGGGGCTTTGGTGTTCATTCTCATGTTGAAATTAATTATTAACAAAGCTTTTGTTCACATTATCAAGTTGTGGGAATCCAATTTGGTTGTAGTGACAATTTATGACAGGAGCTTTTTGATGTTTCATCTTTGGCACTCGAATTAAATTCAATTACCTATATAATTTATTGAATTTCAATCCACTTTGTACCTATATTTAATTTCAAAACAAATATATCTTCCTTCCAATTTCCTACATTCTACTATTTGAATAAATTGTCAATGTAACACATAAAAACTTATCTTTACATTAACACTTGGAATTAAATGCCTATATGCTTATGCATAATAACTTATTTACCCACATGAGATTCGAACAGTTTATACATAACCTCTCAAAAGAAAATGAAAAATGAGAAAAAACTTGCAAACAAATATGTTATGAACTTATGGCTTAGGTTATTGTGTTAATTGATAAATTGCACCAAATACAATATATGATGTTGTGACTATTTGTAGATGTACATTACCATTAAAAATGTTGTTGATGCATTTTGAAATATTTTGTAGGTATGAAACTCTTTGGGACAAACCGGTGGCAATGGTTGCTTATAGTTTCGGAGGTCTTGTCCTCAAGAGCTTCGTGGTTGAAATGCACAAACATGTGTATCAAAAGCAAACGAATAATTTGGATGATAAAATATAAAATTGTTGTGAGAAATTTTTGAAAAATCTTAAAGGTGTGGTGTTTTATAGTGTACATCCTCACTAGGTTTTGTTCACTATGACCAATGAAATCACTTGGTGTATAGGGACACCTTTTATTATAATGAAATGAGTGCAACATTTGAAAAAAAATTAAAAAAAATTAAGCATAACGAAAAAAATAATAATTTAAAAATAAGTTGATAATGAAAGGCTTGAAGTTCCCCACATGCAAAAAACAAGGTGCACTTTTTTACACAAATCCACAAATTTATAAACTACATGGGTTTGAATGTAAACACAAGTTGGGCTTAAAAAAAAGCAAAAGAAAACAAAATCAAACCAAAACAAATAAAAAGTTCAAAATTTGAATGTGAGTTTTATATATGGTGGAATCCCACTATGTGCTTATGGTTGGGATGTTAATTAATTTTCAATCACACAAGTTGACATGGTTCCAATTAATCTTCAACTTTAATCGATGCAATTCAAATTTTAATTTTCTTGTGAACACATTAACACCATTGTTATATGTCATATGATTCATGCATCCATATTATATGACGCATTATCCATTTATTTGTTTATCCATATAATGTGCCACATCATTTGTTTGTTTGTCTCCCAAGGCACCTCCTAAACAAGACACCTCCTAAACAACATATTGGAACTGGGGTTAACTGATAGTTAACTGCAGGTTTTGATAGGGGTTGGTAAATACCGATGTTGGGTGGTTCAATGAAGGACCCCTGGTTTCAGTTCTTTAAAAAAAATTTAGAACGATTCCAGTTTTGGTTTCGGTTCCACAAAAATTGAAACCCTAGGTTTGGTTCTAGTTTGGTTCTTCAAAATAAACTAATTCGAGTTACGGTTCTGGAAATCAAACATGCTTCCAATGTAGTTTCGGGTAACCTGCTTTGGAATGGACAATTAATTGCTGGTTAACCTCTGATTAGCCCTGAACATGTCCGATTCTCAAAACTGGAACTCTGATTTATTGTTTTGAAGAACATAACTCAGAACCGGATACTCGATTCCATTGATGTGTGGAAAGTTTCAGGGATTTATTTTTTCTATTTTGTGATGCAAGCTGAAGTGGCTATCATCCATAAGATGATTTTGCCAGATTTGGCTACAGTTTAAATATGAAAATGGAAAAAAAAAACAGGTCCCTTCTGTATACTTGCCTACATACTGGAACTTATCATACAAACGTGGCGATCTGGAAACTTTTTTTTTCGAAATCTGGCGAATCTGAGCCATTTTTCCCATGGAAAATCCTTTGTATAGGTTGAAATCATATTTTTCAGGTTCAAATTTGGCGAAATTTCGCCAAAACCAAAAAACACTTTGTGGGAACTACAACCGAAACAGTTCTAATTTAGTCTTTAGAACCGGAACCGGGGGTTCTTGATACAGGTAAAGAACCGGCCAGCCCTGGTAGTAGGTACCTAGTTAGTAGACCCCCCCTAGTCTAAGGCGGAGAGCCTAGAGGATAATGTAGGGAGAAGGGGAGTGCTTGCAGCAGCGGTCTGTTGTCTGGTCCTCTGTTACGCTTTTCTCTCTCTCTCTGTCTCTCTGTCTCTCTCTCTCAAGAACCGCCTGTTTTGTTGAGAGATTCATAATCCTCACGAAAGATTCAAGCTTTGGGAGGCTTGTGCAATCTTGTTTTGAAGTACCCACAAGGAAAGGAGGTGAAAGATTTGCAGACTTTCACCTCCAATTTTGTCGCTGGTTTGTTTGTTGTGTCTTTTGACGATTGAGGAAAAAAAGGTGCCATTCTGAGCTTTGCAGCAGCCAGCTTGTTGAGTCAGAGCACCACACAAACAAGCAACCAACCAAGCAACCAAGCAAAAGGGTGGGAAGAATTTGAGCTTAAGCAGCACCTAAGACAAAAAAAGGTGTGTAGTAGAATTTGGAGCTTTGTTGTTGCCCAAGCTTGTGGGGATTGCTGCAGGCGTGCTCTGGACACTAGAAGAGGAGGAGGGAGGAGAGGGGAGAGGGGGAGCAACGAGGTGGAGTCCCCAGTATGAGCAATGGCATGTGGTCAGTGGCACTAGGTGCAGCTGCACCTGCTGCTGAGCGAACTTGCAGTGCATTGTCCTCTTCACGCAGTTCCTTCAATAACTTGGTAAACCAGACTTGTCCTGCTCACATTTTGTTGTTGTTGTTGTTGTTGGGTGCTTCTTTTCTTCTTCTGAGAGCCTGATGTCAAACCCAGTTGTCTCTGACATTCCTGGAGGAGCATTTTCAGTTTTGAAGTTCTGAATGTGCCGGAAATTTCTCTGCCGTATGTGGACTGTTTTGTGTGTCTCTTGCTGGTGCCTTCTCTTGACAATTCCGGTGTAGTATACTACTTCTTGCAATTCTTAGTGAAGAAGAAAAGAGAGCAACGGTCGGGGCCAGAGTTTGTGAGCTTTTCTTTCTTCTGCAGTGTTTCTTCTTCAAAGTGTGTTTTGAGAAGTTACTGTTTCTGGCTTGCACCTCTGCATTAGGGTTTCTGGATTTTGGAGATTAGGGTTCTGAAAAACCAGTTTTGGAGATTGGTTTTCTGCAGTTTACCAAACACCACGAAAAAGCAATTTGATGATGATTGTTGGCAGCAAGTTTTGTGTTAAGAATTGCCAGGACTGAGTAATTTGTTGTGATTATGGAATTTCTGGGTTGTGAAAAGCCACAGTGCAAACCGAGGCAGTTTGCTCTTTTGCACACTTTGGATAGGAACTCTAGGGTTAGGAGTTTGAGGCAGCATGAACACCAAAAACCAAGAAGCATTGAAGCTGGCAAGCGAGAGCGAGACAAGCATCAAGATCGATCTGCTGCTGCAAAGGCTCCCTCTTTTGGAGGTTATGAAGTCATCAAGGATGATACCAAGAATGGGTCATTCCGAGAGCTTGATTATGGTGACACTGATTGGATTTACAAGGTAATGTCTACCTGTGACCAGCTTAACAGCAAGCAAGATAGACACTCAAAGTTTCAGGAAACCAAAACCCTAGAATCTCCCTGAAGTTCCACTTTGGATTTATATGAAAGAGGAGGATTGTTGATTCACAGTTGGAAAAACCCTCAGATCATGTGGGTTTAATATGGCTTGGAAGTTAAAAAAGGATTTTTCATCTTCTGAGCTCCAAGAAATATTTGGAAATGTTTGGATTCAAAATTTCCCCTTTGGATCCACAGGTTGATGAGGTTGACAATCTGCCAGATGCTCCATTCCTAGATGCTGTGGTGAAGGTGTGTGTTTCAATCTGACTCTCTCTCTCAAATTGTTGTTGGTTATACAAGCATGACAACCTTGGAGAAAAATCCCAGTGTAGTTGAAGGGCAGGTTTTTTCAGTAATGAGGCTTTTTAGGGTTGGTGTGTGAGAGCCCTAGGGTGGGGGGGTCTTCCATGGAAGATCCCTGGAAGGAGGGATTTTTTTTGTAATCTGCACTTTTCAAACAGGGCATCTCCGGTTGTTATTCCAGTAAGGCACCTCAGGGGATTAGGCTTTGAACCTCAGGCTCCACCCTTGGGTCCTACAGCATAATCACCTGACAGGGGTGGCTTACCCTACACTTATTATGCAAAAGACAGGTGTGGTTTTCAACAAGGACTCTGGTGAAGCTCTTGATGTAGATTTGGATTTTGCAGGTGTATTGCACACACACAGATCCAAACTTCTCTCTTCCGTGGCAAAAACGACGACAATACTCCTCAACAGGCAGGCAAGGGCGACTTCTTTCTCACACAATTTTTTGTTGTGGACTGCTGTTTTTCATGAACTATCGGTCTGGGGAGTTGTCCCTACTTGTTGGTGGACACAAGCAGAAATTGAATTTGCTGGTAGATTTGAGATGCGTTCAGGATTTGGAGTGCTAAAAGAAGGCTGAGAACACAGAGCATACCTACTTGCTTAATTTTCTTTTGTTCTGTTTTATTTTCTCTGGCAGTGGGTTTATGATCTCTGGTCGAAGGGTGCTCACAAATGCACACTGTGTGGAGCATCACACTCAGGTGGAGTTTTGGGTTGGTGATGAAATCATAGGACATATGGGATTCTCTTTTAGATTGAATTTTAATGTGCAATCTTGCAGCTAGCAGTGAATTTTTTTGTGATCTTCATTCTTTCTTTTACTTTTTTTTGTGTACATGAGTCTGATCTCTTCTTGCCACATCTTTTTAGTAGCAGTGCTTGCACAAAATAATCTTGTAATCACTTTCTTTTTGATCCCGTCAACTCATATTTGTGTTGTCATCAAATAGGTGAAGGTGAAGAGGAGAGGGGATGACACCAAATTTGTTGCCACTGTATGTTCTCCTATCTCTTCAGTTCCACATTTTTACTGCTTTCTTTATTATGTGTTGGGTTGTATTGACTTATGCACAAGAATAATAGAAAAGATTTTAAACCACTCAAGATAAGCCCAGTACTGTTCTTGTTCTGATTCCTTTCAATACCTGCAGGTTCTTGCAATTGGGCCAGAGTGTGATATTGCCCTGCTTTCAGTTGAGGATGAGCAATTCTGGAAAGGAGTGGAGCCCTTGTGCTTTGGAAGCCTTCCTCGTCTTCAGGTAATTAGTTGTCACAAGAGGACTCACCTCCAATCAGTTTTGTGGGAATAGATCAACAAGTGACATTGCTGGGTTCTGTTGTAACTTTGCTTCTAAGAAAAGTCTGTCAGTCACCTGCACTGTGACTGAATGAGAATTTGGATCAAGTTTATCATGTCAATCTTGACTGAAATGTAGGTTAGTGCTAGGTGATATCACTATGCAAAAACCTAGCATCCATATATAGGGTCAGTGACATGGCTGGGATATGGCAAGAAGAATTATATTACATTTTTCACACTTAACCTCATACTATGTGGCATTATGGAGCAGGTGCATCTGTTGAGCTTGCTTCCGTACTGACATTTGAGCAGCTGAGTTTCAGGATCCAGTTACAGTTGTGGGTTACCCCATAGGAGGAGATACAATCTCAGTCACCAGTGGTGTTGTCTCTCGGATTGAGGTAAAACGTTTTTTCTTTTCCAACACTACACTCTTCTCACATTTGGTGTGTTCCATAGAAGGATAACAAATTCCTTTTTGAGTTCATGTAGAGGTAAAAGTTAATGTGACAACCTTTTAAGATTAGAGTCTAGTAGAAGGATTTAGGTTTAGAAGAATGTAGCCCTTTTTGTCAAGGTGTAAGTATATTTTCTTTTGTTTCTGATCAGAGTGGGTAGTGGTCTTGCACAGGTAACATCATATGTTCATGGAGCATCAGAGCTACTGGGTGTACAGATTGATGCAGCTATCAATGCAGGTATTACTCTTGCTCATCTGATTCAAACTTCACCAAGTCACCATCTATAATAGCTATGAATGGTGCCACAAAGTCTTCTCTCACTCATTGAATCATATTAGAATGTTCCACAATTGAGAGTGAGAACTGTTTCCTCTAGAGGGAAAACTCCTCAACAAACCACCAATCATTTTTTTCCAGTACAGGACCAATCCTCTACCAACAAAGTGATACTACAGTTGACATTACAGTTAATACTACTTTTGAGGAGTTTCTATAATTATGGTGTCTGCTACTAATTAACTGCTATTTCCTACAATGGCTGTATAATGAATGTTACTTGACTGCACTGACTAACTATGTCTGTTTTGACTAACCAAAAAAGTAGCTATGTCTGATATGACTAAGTTCAATTTCCATTCTAGTCATATTGGACACTGCCTGATTCCATTTGGTATCCTTTATGCATAGGGAACAGTGGAGGTCCTGCATTTAACGACAAGGGTGAGTGTGTGGGTATTGCTTTCCAGGTATCTTCTATCCTTCCATTCTGCTTGTTCCTTTGATGGCCTGTGAACAACATTCTTCTTCTTTCTTATTTGTCGTGATGTGGTAAAGCTACACCGCTGTCTTTCATCACATCAATTTTCTATGGCATCAAATCCCTCTTCATTCTGATTGAGATTTGACGAATGCTTTTGTGGGAATGCAGTCTCTAAAGGGAGCGGATGCAGAAAACATAGGCTACATTATACCCACTAATGTAATCTACCACTTCTTGAGTGACTATGAGCGGAATGGAAAATACACAGGTCAGTTCTGCCCTTGCAGGCTCATTATCTATTTCTGTTTTTCTCTGTGAGAGATTGTCACGAGTCTGGTGAATGATCTGTGGCTTTTAGTGACACATTCTGGATGGACTATGGCTGGAATTCCAGGCTTTCCAGCAATGGGTATACTATGGCAGAAACTTGAGAACCCAGCATTGAGAGCTTCATTGCGAATGAAACCAGACCAAAAGGTGCTCCTTTTTGTTATATTACTTCCTGTCGTTGTAGCAAAAAAACCTGTAGTCAGAGTTTTGAGGTGAATTATGGTTGACAAACAAGTGAAAAATATTTCAGGGGAGCTTACCAAATACAGGTTGACCTTCCATGGTCTGCAATCATGGGTGACTACAACAGTCCATGAGAGAGTGTTGCTATGTTAGCAAACATGGGTATTGCACTCAGGATGGTTGACATGTTTTCGCCAAGTGTCATGTATGGTGGGTGGGAAAAAAACTGGCAGGGTGTTTTGGTGCGCAAGGTCGAGCCAACATCACCAGCATTAAATCTCATACAAGCAGTAAGTGCATTCAGCTTATGTGTTTTATACTGGGTGCACTGTTGGTTGGTGGTTGCAATGTTCTAACTTTGATTGCAGAAAGTTGGTATCTGGGAAATGAAACATGCTTACTGATATCCATATGTTTGGCTGGTTATGGAACCAATTTTTTTGTTTAGTTTTGAGGTGGAGCTTATGGTGAGTTGCTGTTCTTTGTGCTTAGGGGGATGTGCTTTTGAGGTTTGATAACATCCCGGTGGCCAATGAAGGCACTGTACCATTCCGAGCAGGCGAGCGTATCTCATTTGGGTTTCTAGTCAGTCAAAAGTACTGTCTATCTACCCTTGCTTCTATATTGCTTGTATAATGTTGTTTCTCTAACTGGGTTCGTTCCACCGCCCTTAGTCAGTTAGTGGTGAGGGGAGTGTTGCAAACCATTTGATTTGATTAAGAAAATAGTGTCACCACAAGTTTTGTGTGAATTTGCTGAGGTGAAAGAATATACCCAAAAATGCCATAGTGATCACACCTTGACTGTGCCTACAGTGGAGAGTGAGGGAAATAGACTATTAACCTGAGGAAAATTTGGCAACAGGTTTTCAGGAGAGACAGCAGAGATTGAACTGTTGCGTGATGGCAATATTGTTAAGGTTCAAACAACACTCAAGACACCTGTTCGCCTGGTCTGCTACAATTCCCTGAACTTACTTTTGCACAGAACTTGGGTCAATTCTCAAAATTGGTGCAATTGAATGTGCCACCATCCACTATTTCAGATCCAAAATACTGTGATTTACACACTAGGTGAAATTCTACAATTTGTGCTCCAGGCACAAAGAATTATTGTGTACTAATGAGAGAGAGAACTTCTATGCTGTTTTGCAGGTGCCAGTGCACATTGAAGGGAAACTGCCATCATACCTGATTGTGGCAGGGCTTGTTTTTACATCTGTTTGTCATCCTTATCTGGAGTATGTAAATTGACCATATCTGTCCACCTATGCTTCTAAAACTCCAGCTTTCAAAGGTGTTGCATTTTTGCAAATTCTAAATCTTTCTCAACTTCGCTTCTCATGCAGGTCAGAGTATGGCTCTGAATTCGAGTATGACGCCCCAGTGAGTTTTGCATTTAACTTCCCTGTTGGTAAAATTTGCTCCTAGTACTAGAAGAAGAGAAACTAGTGCCACAATATTGAGCATTAGAACTGTTGTTTCAGTGATTTGTTAGTGGTGGTTAATTTGATGTGAATCATTTAGAAATGTGGGTCTATATTTCCATACGTTTTGTGTTGACAGTTGTGTTGACAGTTATATGATTTGTTTCCAAACCTGATCATTTACAGGCGAAGATTTTGGAGAAGGCAAGGCATGGGTTGGCTGAGTTTGATGACCAACAACTTATTGTGGTGTCTCAGGTACAGAAACTGCTCTCTATATGGCCTTCCAAGTAACCTCTTTGGTCAGTGTATTTGTTTTCCATAGATTGATGCATATCATGTGCTTCTCCTCAATGTAGAGCCTGTGCACATGACTGCAAATCTCTCTGATTGTCTGGTCTTCTCTGAGTTCTGTTCTGGGACTTAAATTTCAAGTATGGAGAGCTTCTCAATATCTACTTGCGAAAATATTATTCATTGACTCAAGGGTTATACATCTGTTTGGGTGTTGTGTTAATTAGTTGTGAGGGTGCGTCCAACATGATTTTTTTTCTTTTTGGGGTGATGGGTGTCTTTGATTGGTCCATCACCAAAACAAACACTCACCCTATTGACAATCCCAAAGAGAAGATAAGGGCCCTCCTGGGTGCATGTTGAGCTGTCTCATTGGCCGCATGAAATTTTTCTTCCTAAAACTGTCTGTCACCATTTTTGGCCTGGGTTAATACCCCTTCCTAAGAGTGTGGGCACCTATCAGGCAAAGATTTATGAATCTAGAGATCTCAAATTTGTGGTGGTCTTTACTTGTCATCAGGTTCTGGCAAATGACATCAACATAGGATATGAGGAGATCACTAATATTCTAGTAAAACTCTTCATTCCTCAACCTCTCCTTTTCTGGTTCTTTTTCCTTCTCCGTTCTTTTGGTCTATCTTGTGATCAGGTAGTGAAATGATTATTCATTTGCAATGTTATCAGGTGCAAGAATTCAACGGGGTCAAGATTCGCAATTTGAGACACCTTGCACAACTTGTTGACTGTAAGTACCCTTCCCCAGGTTCTCAGATTTCCCAAAAAATTAAAAAAACTAGATGGGTACTCTCATTTTCCTTCACTCACCACCCCACCCTTTTCACCTATTTTAAATGCACAATCTTCAAAGTATGGAAAATCATCATTGAATTTTTTTCTACATGCCTGGTCATATCCGAATATGCATTATCATTTTAATGATGGATATACAGATGCCATATCAATGACATGATCTGGGCATGAGATGATTTTAATGTAATTTTTGCATCATGCTGGTGGGGAACAGCATGTACAGATGCATTCATGCAATTTGAACTGGACTACAGTTCTTTGGTGGTTCTAGAAACAAAAGCAGCAAAAGCAGTGACACCACATATTCTAGAGGACAATTGCATTCCATCTGACAGGTCTCAGGATCTTTTGCAAATAGCTAGTCCAGAGACAACTGCACAAGAGAATGGGCCTGTTTTGCTTGGGACGGAGTCATAAAAAAATGGCTTTTTGCTACCACGCTCTCTGCTTGACTAATCCAACTTCTGATTCTTCCATTTTATTTCTAAAACTGTAAGTCATCATTTTTGGCCGGGGCTAATATCCATTCATAAGAGTGTGGGTGCCTATTCTGTAGAGTTTTCCCACAATTGTCCAGCTATCATGCATCATCCCAACAGTAATTTTGCACTTGGCATGCAAGATCATTTTATTTTCTCTTTAGGATTATTCTGGTAGTTACCTGCTAGGTCAGCATTTATGGTTTTTGGAAGTGGAATGTTGGGGGCATATCATTATTAGATCAATCTACTATTTTTGGATTGCCATAGTTTTTGCATAACTGAGTGGGAGACTAAGGATCAATTTGATCCTCCCAAAGGACATTGGATATTCAAGGTGAGCTGGGAAGGTCATTTGGGCAATTCCAAACTTGAATCTATTGAACCCATTTCCATGTAAAGAGGTATGGGAATGCATCTTTTTGGCTCTGTCTTTTTAGAAGTTTTTCTTTTTTATATCACCATATTCATGAGTAGATTTTCAATACCTTCCTCAATATGCATACCATTTCTTTGCAATTGAATGTAAATTCAATTCAATTGAATGTAAGTTTAAGTGAATCTTAACTCAATTGTTGAATTTAATTGAATTTCAATTTGATTCAAGTTGTGAACAATGTTTGAATGGAACTTGATTTTTACAAAATCAATTCATTGTTTTTATCAATTGATTGGTTGATCATCATTGGTGGTGGGTAGCAATGCAAAGCCCAAGTTGATTGTTGCCATTTGTGCATCACTTAACAGAAATTAATACAACAAAACATGGTTTTAACATATGAGCATTGGAATTTGAGTTCAATGGACATGAACAAATATAAGTGAAAAATGACAATTGTATGTCAGAAGAGATTGAAAGGCACACTCAATAACAAAGTGCTAAAGAAATGTGCAAGAACCCTGTTTATAAATAGTTATTACATATTGAACTATTAATTCACTCAAGATAACTAAGAAAACACATTCAAATCACCAAATCCAACAATCTCACTAACTTTCAAAATAAAACTTTAGGCCTACAAACAATCATATTTTGCTTCACATTGAAAATAATATCCCTTTCTCTCATTTCCAATGGTCTTTCAAAATTTCAACAAACCTACCAAACCTTATTATACATTTAATTGTTTGTTCACTGAAGATAACTAAGAAAAGAAATGTCAAATTATAGAATCCAACAATTTTGCTAGCCATAATATCTTTTCTTCAGACCTACACACAAGCCTATTCAATAGTGCCCTCTATATATTAGTACACCTGGGCTTCACATTGTTTTGTAGTATCAATGATGATCAATTGACATATAATGCCCCCAATGTCCCTAATGTACTTTTGGCATTTTGATCTTTTTGTTATTTTCTTATCATTTCTTCTCAACCATGGTGTAGATCATCTTCAAACCAAAATGTGGCACTAATTTGAAAATATCTTTAATAAAAATTCAAGACATTTGATGAGTTGACATCTTATCTTGGGATCTGTTTTTGGAATATTGGCCTAGCAATTGTACTTTTGAACAACCACAATGGTTTAAAGGCTCAAGAATTTTTAGAATTGTTAAACTTTGGTTTGAAAATAAAATTTCCAATGAAAATTAAGTTCCATTTTTTTAATTGTGAATTTATTATTCAATTTAATCTTATATATAAATATACAAAACTTAATGACCAAAAACCCAACCTTCTTCACATGCGTGGTACAAACTACATACAAATGTGAATACATGCAATCGCTTTGGTAATTTCAATGATGTGGAAGAATTGGTTTGGTAATTCACAAATTACTAGCCAAAAGATAGTAATCATATGATGCAATGTGTATTAAATCATTAATTCAACTCATTTAAATCTGAATTGAATCAACTTGAATTTAAATTGAATTAATTTCAATTCAACTAAATTCAGTTTTAATTCAATTCAACAATTGGTTCAAAACTCAATTAAAGTGAAATGGGATGCAAATTGGTGCAAAAGATATCGAAAATTTGCTTCTGAACATGGTGTTGGGAAAGAAATGTTAAAAAGACATAGTTTTGAAAAAACACAATTCCATGCCTAATCTTTACTTGGGAATGGACTAAATAGATTCTAATTTGAAATTGTTTAAATGACCACAACAACCTACAACTTATGAAATCTAAAATAGTCCTACCTATACCAACTCCAATGAATCATCATCACTAGAATTAATATTATAACAAGTTATCAATATACATACAAGGTTAAAATCTAACAACACACATAAATGTTAGTTGAAAAATTAATGTTCCTACAATTCTTATCCTCTAAACATTGTCATTAAATATTAATATTTAAAATCATATTTGATTTAAAGTTTTTAACTATGATTAATTATGAGTTGTCTCCTACAAACTAGTCATTATTATATTGACATAAACCACCTTGTAATTGTGTGATACATCTAGCACATGTAAATAATAAACTGCACAAATAATGGGCTAGCCAGGTCACTGTCTCTTAAAACAAGTTTGAAATTGTCAGAAATGTTAGGGTTTGTGAACCCCTTAGGAAAATTAGAGAAGCATGTGTTGAAAAGCTCTCCAAATTTTTTGTTAAAAGCTCCTTGCAATTTGCATGTCTTTTTGGACAGGTTGCATCAAACTTGGGCCAGCATGCTCAAAAGACAAGCAGTTCATACAAGTACTACTAGTTAATTAACGCAACTGGTTTTGAAAAAAAATCAAGACACCAATCTGAACTGTAATCTCATTGACCACAATTTTATTTTCTTTCAACACCTAGGCATTATGCCTTATAAGGCTTCCCAACATTATTTAAGTGCTAGTATATAAGTACTGAAGAGAACTCCTCCAAACAATTCATTAATCCTCTCATTCAAACAAAGTTCCTCATCAAGGGCCCAATATCCTGGGCACAAGCCTCTTCTTTTAAGTACTAGCACAAATTCTAGAAATACTTTTAGAAATGCTGAAAATTTCATAAGAGTTATTTTTCTCAATGAAATCTTCAAAATCGATTTCATTATTCGGGCAAACAACATGTGCTGAAGCTGCCCCTGTACTACTACTCTAGTAGTACCTGTATATAAATTGTGTATATGTTTCACACTAAGATTATAATAACCCTTGTCTGTATAGAGACACGGTTAATTATCATTTATTATAAACCCTAAACAAAGCAAACAAACTACCTTCCTTCATAGATAGATGATCAGCAATCAAAGTCTTTGAAGTTGTACTTAGTCGTGGAGTATTGGAACCTTCACATTAGCAGCTTAATCACTGACAGAGCTGTGGGAGCAAGAAACATTCAAGTGACCTACCACCGGTGTAGGTGGACGAAGTCAAGAGGAGATTGTAGATTTTAGACCAGCCTGCTTGAGTTGGATGAAAGCTATCCCAAAAGAAACTTTGCGAAGGGTTGTTACACAGAGTATAGAGAGGTTGGTTGTTGCTATCCACATACGCGCATCCCGAAGTAGTCGTAGTAGGAGCACAACATGGCCTCAGAATTGGAGAAGAAAACCCTGCATTGAGAAACTTTTTTAGAATTCCCTGTGGGACCATTGATCAAGAAGAGCTTGAATTTCCCCTATGCAAACATGAAATGGTTTGTTTTTTTTGACAATAAGGGAATACAACGATCCCTCTCTTTTCACAATGAAAAAAAAAAGAATAAAAGCATTGGAAATATTGGTCCCCCAATAATTCCCTTGGAAAGCTTTCCCTATGTTTTGTTAATTCAACTTTGAGTCGTCACAGGTTTCTCCTCTTTTCCTTACAGGTAATGCCAAAAACATTTCTTGTGAAATAAATACCGCAGAGAATAGAGAAATCTAGTATCATGATCAGAGCGAATTTGCTGCCACAATTTTGATTTGTGACAAATAATGGCATCGCATAAATATAATAAAGCATATTTCAAATTCACGCTCTATGGTATACACAATTGTTGAGTTCATGAGTCCTAACATCAGCAGCGTGCACATGCATCATGATCAGTCTTCGGATCTTAGTTTTAGTTTTTTTCTTTTGGGGTTACTTGATAATAAGAAAACATTTGGTGTAGATATGATGTTTGGGGTCTTACCAGTAGTTCCGGGTCTTGCATCAAAAATGGAGTTGAAGGCGTTGTAAAAATCAGGAAATATAATATTTGCGTGGGGCAGAGTGTTGGAAAGGTTCGATACTAGAAGACTGTTGTGGAATGGGACCAAGAGATTTCCAAGAGTATTGCATGCCGTGTAATTATCGGATATTGTGGTATCAGGCTCACATCCCAAAGGCGCCAGCTGCGTGACAGCAATGTTTGTGAACCCCAAAGCGAAGAGTCGCACAACATCGGCCACTATTTGAGCCACCACTTGAGGCACGAATTCGATAAGTCCCTGCCACACATGCATGCATGAGGATGCATTTTGATAAAATGAACCTTGAACACGGAAATCACTGCTGCACTATTTTCTTTCACTAGGAATCTAGGTGTAGACTGAAGCCCCAGGATGAAGATGGGGGCGTTTCCC
>Ga0116227_10011689_pt1 | contig 14638 bp, 13 predicted proteins | sample S1TSphgellanicum_FD_89693 | JGI IMG/M metagenome (GOLD analysis project Ga0116227, IMG submission 89693) | Host-associated microbial communities from peat moss isolated from Minnesota, USA - S1T2_Fb - Sphagnum magellanicum MG | ecosystem: Host-associated > Plants > Peat moss > Unclassified... | reverse complement strand
TTTTATATTACTTTTAATCTCAGAGTAATATATCTAAATTTTAATTGGAAAAGTGTGATTTATGGTAACTTTTTAATGAAAGACTATGAATTGGAGCAGAAAATGATTAAAAAAAAAAAGAAAAAAAAAAAAAATAAAAAAAAAAAAAAAAAAAAAAGGAAAAAAAACAAAGGCCATATATCTTCTTAAACCTTGGGTGATGAACTAACACCTACCTACATTAATAGCTACCATGGTGAAAAAACCAAATTTGTTCACTTGTTTGCTTATAATATGTATGTATAAGTATTTATGAATATACCTTTCAATAGACTAAATCAAACTCTCTGAGTTTAAAATTAAATTAAATTAAAATTAAATTAAATGAAAAATTTCCTGGGTTTAAATATGTCAACCTCAAGGCCTCAATTAATTTCCATCCATAGACTAAATCAAAGTCTCTGAGTTCAAATCAACAATTTCCCCCAAAAGAAGGTGAACAGTGTTTTAAAAAAAAAAGCTGCTTTTAAAAGACTCAGCCCAAAAGTGTTGCAAATCTTTCCTTTTTTGGGCTTCCACAAAAATAATAATAAATAATAAATTAAATAAAAATTTAAAAAAATGAAATCCTTCTTTTGTGAATTTTTTTTTTCTTCCCAAATTTTGCTGCTTTTTATAGAAATGTTAAACCAAAACTTTCAGGAAAAAAGAAGAAAAAAAAAGGGAAAAAGAAGAAGAAGGGATATTTGGGTCTGAGCAAGGGAAATGAAGAAGCAGATCTGGATGTTGAAGTTGTGGAGGTGGTGGATTCTGTTGGGGTTGCAGACAAAGAAAAAAGTTTTAGCCAATTTTAGGAAGATTGGGTAGTTTTTTGGAGAAGAAGAAGAAGAAGAAGAAGAAGAAAAGGGCTAAGAGAAAATGCTCCACAATTGAGGTTTTTTTCACAATTTTGGTGAGTGTTTTTTTGTTTTTCTCTCAAAAACTCTTCAGACTTTCATTCACTCTTGGTTTTGTTTGGGTTTTGTTGCTGTTGTGATTTCATCAGACCTTTTCTTTTCTTTTCTTTTCTTTTTGCTTTGTTGTTGTTGTTGTTTTGGAATTTTAGGATTTGGTTGAAGATTGGGTCATCCTTGATCTTCTCAAATTTCTATAGATTGCTGAATGACACAAGGAAATTGATGCTGAAGGGACCTTTCTTCTTTCTTTGTGTGTTTGTGTATGTATGTGTGTGTTCCTTTTTGTTTTTTGGTTATGAGTTTTGATCTTTGTTTTTTGCATCCTCTCTATTCACCTTGAGTTTTCTCATGATCAACCCAAAACACAGAATTCAATCTTCACCAATAGAGAGTCATGAACTCTTTGAATTCTTCAGTGATGTGCCAGTAAGAGCTGAGTTTGAAGGTCTTAAGAGACAAAAGGTAGCATCTGGGAGTTTTTGTGAATTTTGTCTTGAATGTTGAAACAGTTGTGGAATGGGCCTGAGGTTCTGGTTTTACATAAGGAGTTTTCTTTTCAGCAGCTAGTTTCTCAACATCTGGTTATTGGATTCAGAGTTGCAGCAAATTTTGGTTTTTTTTTCAAAGAAAAATCTGCAGAAGGGATTCCGGTTTTAGGTTTGAGGAGCTTATGTGGGGTTTTTCTTTCCTGTGTGTAGTCTGCAGGGATTTGTTGGTCGCAAGAGGATCTCACTGTCCTCACTAACAATATATATGATCATGGAAGTTTTGCTGCAAGAAATAACTGTGCATGACGTTGTGGAATGAGGAGGGATTGTAGTCATCATGCTTTTGAAGAAAAACTGAGAAAACCCTTTATCTGCTGGTACATCAGATGTGGTGTTGAAGAAGAAGAAGAAGACAAGGAATTCTCAAACTAAAATTCTCTTCTCCAGTTTAGTCATCATGACATGCCAGGGGTTCCTCCAATGCACTTTGAAGCTGCTCAATTTCTTGGTGGCACTTGTTGGGGCATACATGATCTTGTACTCTCTTTGGATGTTCAAAGAATGGCAGTCAGACATAACTTCCTCTCATTTGGCTACTCCATCATCTTCACCCAACCCATTATTATCAGATGGAAATAATCTTCTTCTTGGAGATGGAAACTTCAACATCCTTACTAGTTTGAGTCTCCAGCAGGCGACTGACATCATCCCTATGCAACAACCACTTGGAAGACCCTTCTTGTCATCTGGGAAAAAGTTGACTGTCGGTCTTTCAGATCTTCCCAAACCTTGGTTAGTACTTATTTTTCTCTTTGAAAAAATTCTTCTTTGCTGCATGTGGTTGCAAATCCATTGTCAGTCAGTTGGTCCCTCGGTCTTCCAGATCTTCCCCCAACTTTGGTTAGTACACTTTCTCTTTGAAAATTCTTGTTCAGGAAAAATTAGGGCTTGTGGGTGTGTGTGTTTTTGTATCGTTTCCACGTTTTTGTAATTCCAGTTTGGTGGTTGCTGTTGAAGATTTCAAGAATTTTTTACACTAAGATATTTATGTTTTTGGGTGAAATCCTGGGGGAACTGGGGTGGGGGGTTTCAGGTTTATCTATGCTTTTTTGGCTGGGGGTATATTCACATTGCTTGTTACTTGCACAGGCCATATTGCTGCAGAGACCAGCAATACCATTTGTCTCTCTTGTGTATCCTAAAAATGGCAGTGATGATTTTTGAGGCCATGAGAAAAGAAGAAGAAGAAGCTTCAAAGAGCCCAAATTCAATCAAATGTTAAGTTCCAATGATATTATATTTGTTTGCAAGTACAAATGGGCAAATTCATTTTAAAGAAAATTCTAGAAATAAATAGAAAATTCTCTATGGTTTTCATTTTCTAGAAATAAAATAATTTTGTTTGGTTCAATTGGTCATGGATGTGGTCAATCTCTTAACGATTTTTTGCAGTATACTGTGATACAAATTGTACTGCTTTTAGTGCAGTTTGTGATTGCAGGAGCTCTTTTCTTTGACCGTCATTGGCGTGAGGTAAAACTTGAATCATATAAGGCACTATGATTATTACCTTGCGTGCTTCAACCCATTTCCCCTTTCCTCTTCTATTTTTTTGTTGTTTCATTTTGCTGTTATGAAAATAATTCCGGGGTTATATCTTCAAGGACATATAATTAACTTCACATTGCAGGAGAGGACAAAAACTCATCATATTTATTATTGTTTATTTATTTTGGGTTCAGGACTTGCCTGATGATCCAACAGGAGAGCTTGACAAAGTCCAAAAATTTGTGGAGGAAAATCTTGACATATGCAAATGGGTTGCCTTGAGTGTTGTGGTTTTGGAAGTGAGCATTTTCTGCCAATTTTTTGTTGCATGATTGCACTTTTTTTTTCCAATCTGATGCTGAGTTTCATGAGAATCTACATACATTTCAGCAGATGGGAGATGTCTCAAATCTTCTTTCTTGGTGAATTTACTCTGATTGCAGGTACTTGGGTTGTTCTTTGCAACGGTACTACGAGCTGTTTCAGCAAGCGCACAAAGGGATTATGCTATTGACGAAGATTATTTGGCTGCAAGCTCAAGTCAACAACCTGTTGCAAACCGTCAGCCAATCCAGGCAGCCGCACCCAATAGTACTCCTGGAGCTCCATCTGAAGCCCGCTCGCCTAAGAATGATGCTTGGAGCACAAGGATGAGGGATAAGGTACTAGAGAGCTGAACATCATGTTATGTCTTGCATTACCACCTTCACAAAGTTCTTTGATCAGCCTCTCATTCCATAGATTGGCTAACTTCATGGCCACATTTGGCCTCGAAGTGGCATTTGCAATACAAACATGAACCCATTTCACTTGCAAGTAACCTCAGTCCATTCACACTGTGTAACGGGAATTTGAAACCTGAAAAACAATGATGTTAAAAGTGATGGGTTGGGTTGGCACCTTTTTTTTTTGGTTGCAGTTTGGGAAGGACACTGCAGAGTTTGGTGGTGCTGCACAACAAAACCAGGCCACACCAGCCACAACAGAACAACAGCAATCGAGCTGGTGCACAGTAATGTAGACAGACACTTGAGTTGGTGGCCACTAGAGAAAGAGAGAGCCATTCCTCCTGACACACAGTATTACACAAGATTAATGTGCAGTGAGCGAGTGGACATTCAGAAATTTGAGTTTTGAGGGAGAAGCAGGAACTCAGATTGAAAAGAGCAGCAAAAGATCTGATGGATGTGCAACCTTTTCCCAAACCTTGAACATAGCAAACTTTCATTAGTCTCATTGTTTATAAGTTCTGTCTTCGGCTCAAATGGTTGTCAACCTGTCAACCGAGCTCCATTGCTTTAAGGACCTGTACATAGCAGTTTGTAGTGGCCAAAGCACCTCACAAGATTGTCAAACAAGCTTCATTGCATTTAAGGACCTGTGTGTAGCAGTTCACAGTGGCAGCTTTCACTCATGTGTTGTATTTAACAGTATTTTCTTTGCTTTCTTCCCAACACATTGTTGTCAAGTGCAAATGGCATGGCTTTGAGGACCTCTTGGATGGTGTCATTCTTGTAAGTGCATCTTGCATGTGATGATGCAAAAATATTTTTGACATCCGAGTTTAGTTTTTTACTTTTCTCCAACCCCACCTATAAAACTAAAACTGGGACTGCATATAGGTGGGAGACTACTAACAGCAAACCACCTGGACCAATCAGAGTACTTGGCCAATCAGAAACAGGGAGTAGCAGTCTATTACACAACAGTGAGGAGTCTTCTCTGGCAGGGTTAGGGTTTGCTGTGCCTTTTACCAGGCTCAGCAAACTGGCAAAAATGCTGGGCCAAAACCATTTTGCTCAACCAAACTGGCATGTTTTCATTTTTCTTCATCCAATTTTAATTTGCAGACTGAGCACTGGTTGCCTTCCTCTAACTTTACTATTGCTGGTCTTCCTTGTACTTTGGATATTAGCCACATTGCATGAATCTCTGAGGCCATGATATTGGCCATGAAAGTCAGCACCCATTCATCCAGAAAACTCTACACATGTTGCAAAGCTACCAATTTGAGTGCAAATCCTTGTGGCACTCACCACCAAATCCAGCACCATCTCAGCCTGTGTATATATTACTGAGATTTAAGGCAACAGTAGCTAAACTCTAGCTGTAACATGCAACCATAAACCACTCATGCAAAAAATTACCAAATAGTGACATCCAGAAAGCCAGAGATTGGAAAATGGAATGCTCAAATGAGGCTCAAATCATATTCAAAAAGTGATGGTTTTGCCTTTTCCAGGGTGAAAACCAGTGATCAGCAACACCTTTGCTGATAGCTTCACCCCCAAGAATTGAGAGGTCCCTGAGTCGAAAAAATAAACTTGAGTTAGTTGAAACAAAAGAGAGCCACAGCTGTGCTTACTTATGTTGTTCGTTCAGTGAGATCTGTTTTTTTCACCTCTAAAGTGAGAAAGGAACGAAGCCAGAAGGCTGCACTTAACTAACTGAGCTGTGTAATGAGTTTGCTCAAGGATGTCATCTGACCATCTTATGCAAAAAAATTGATGACACCCAATGTCCTACATTGTCAGGTTAGAAAGAATGTACAAAAGCAGGCTCACAGACTGCTCACTTACCTACAGTCCATGGTGGCATCTCCAGAGAGCAGGGTTAAATTTCCTGGTCTTGGAATTGGTTCAAAGAATCATTAACCTCACCAGATATCTACATGTGTTGTGGTGGCCGCCCTGTGTCAGGAAGGAGCTGACACGAGGTTTGACTTCTGCTTCAGCAAGTTTAACAGCTTGTCCTCTGAATCAAGTGCAGGAATGATCTCAACAGTCTTGCTGACCTGGAGCTGGAAATTGCTTCATCCCATCTTCAGAAACCCATCTGTTTACATCAGCAGGTATAGGAAATAGCCCATCCTTCAGACCAACAATCTCACCAACTGTTGCTTGATGTTCTGGAGATGGTGGCTGTTGTTGTGGTGTGGATGCACTTGTGAGGGAGAAAGGGAAGGGAAAGTTAGAGGGACTCGATGATTCCAGCAGTGGAGAGTTGTTACCCACTTGCACTGGTGTTGTTGCATCAGGCCCTATGTTTAGCTGACCCATTCTAGGAGTTGAAGGAACCACTGTATCTGTAGCCTGATCGGTGAAATTTGTGGATGATGAGGTCCTGGATGGACTTGCTGACTCCTGAACTGCATAATCACCTACTTGTCCAGTTGTTGCACGCCTGCTGCTGTCTAGCAGCTGCCCTGAGCTTGGTTTTGAAAAGGTCCCTTCCGTAGCTGCATCATCCTTAGAGACATTTGCTGAGGAAACCCTAGAGGGACTCACCAACTCTTGCATTGGATTGTTGCCCGCTTGCCCGCTCATTGCACACCCTCTGTCTAGGTGCCCCATTCCAGAGGGTGTTGAAGGCATGCTCTCTGAACTACTTGCAGCAAGGACCCCAGAGAGACTCATGGAACCAAGTTGTGGATCGTCACAGGTTGCTGGTCCAGTCATTGCACAACCCATTTCTGACAGTTGCATGCTGAGTGTTGCAGATCCCACCTCCTTCGCATCCTCAAACAAATTCTGCAACCCTTGCAACACGGTCTCACCAGATTGCCCTGCAATTTCTAGATCCCTGGTGGTAGGTGTTAACAGGACCCCCTTGATAGCATCTGCAGAGGACTTTGCCAGGGAGACCACAGGAGAGGGACTCCTTGTCTCCTGCATTGAATCATCTGAGGTGGCTAACTGCTGGATGAAGTGCGTTGAAGGGGCTCCTTCCATAGCATCCATGGAACACCTTGCCAAGGAGATCCTGTAGCTGCTTGCTGTTTCCTGAATTGGGCAGTCACCGGTTTGGCACATTGTTGCACCTGCACTCTCCAGCTGCCCTGTTTTGGGTGTTGGATGTGAGCTTCCCTCCCTGACATCCTTACAGTGATTCAACAATCCCTGCAAGAGGGAGTCACTGCCTTGTCCTCCTTCACTTGTACCTCTGATTTCTGGGTGCCTGAGAGTATTGCCAAAGGCACTAACCTCTAGACCCAATCTGTCTTCCTTGTCCATGATGTGATATGCAGTCTTCTTATCATGGTCGCTTGGCTTGGGAAGATTCACAAGAGGAGCACTATCTGTAGTCAAAGGGAGTGAGCTTTCTAGCTCCACAGATGTTGCAATCAACTCCGCAGTAGTGGTTACTCCCAGCACTTCTCTGTCAGGTAGACTGTCTCGTGCATCAACAAGCCCCACTTCAGCAACTACTGGCAGTACGTCAGTAGACATGCTGTACGTTGAAAATCCTTTCCTTCTTTCCATATGAGATAATGCATCTTCAGCCTGCCACAGTGATGAGGCTGCAAGCTTATTATTTGCATTTCCTATATGTTCAAAGAAGTTCCTACCTGGTGTGCATGCGACAGATTCCCCAGCTCACTACAATCAAACACTGAAAGTCATGATGCCAGTATGCCACCATTTTGGCCAGTGTGATAATCCTAAAAAGACACTCACCCTAAAAAGACTCTAAATGATGATTTTCAATTCTTCCCATAATGTGACAAATGAGAAGAGCTTCAGAGGCCAGCTTTTTTACCTGCAGCTTGGCACAACAAATGACTTTAACCATTGGTTCCACCATGTGCAGGTCCTCCTCCAGTTCTTTCGGCTCACATCTATCTTCCAAATGCCTGCAATGAATACATCCATGCACACAAGTTTGCAGTGATCTTTCGTCACAAACCTGACACTCACATGACCCAATTGACAATCTGGTCGGCAGCAACAGAGCTAAACATGCCTACAAAGTTTCCCATCTGGATGAAGCTTGAAGAGTAGTCAGATCACTGCTTGAAAAACAAAGAAGTACATTTTTATCCTCTTCCTTTGCTTTGCCAAGACTTTTAAGGCGTCAGAATTGCATGCAACAGATATTTGTTTTCCTTGATTTCACAAGCAAGTGAGGTGCAATCTAGAGCATGGTGTGTGAAAGGTACCCATTCTGTTGATGTGGGATGTCCTCAGTTTTCAGAAAATCTGCATGACATTGTTGAAAGCTTTCAACATTATGTTCAGTCTCCATGCCAAGCAAAACCACATTGTCTTCAGAGGAATGCAGCACAAGGGAGCCCTCAGAAAGATGACCATGATTTTGAGAGACAGCCAGGTCAGGGTCAACTGATGTGTCTGCAACAGGCAAGGACACCGTATCTTCCTCCGTGGTAGTGGCTGGTGGCACAACCTTGACAAGCTCACATTCTGTGGATGACTCCAGCACTCCACTGGAATCTGCTTTGACAGGACTTTTCTTATGTTGTTTAGAGACTTCACTCTGCACAAACTGTAATTCTCCTGCAACACGCCTGATTGTGCTTTGTCTAGTCCTTGCACCCTCAATCGGCCTTCCCTTTGAGACTGCAGGGCAATAAAATGCTGATAACTTGGAACCCTTTGGCCGCCGATGAGCCTTCCTTTGCAGATCTGCGAATGTGAATCAATAAGCATGGGACATACAATCAGCAGAAAGATTCCTCGGATCACACAAACACACTATTGTTACAAATGAACAAAGCTCATCTCTCACCCACTAGAGAGAGGTACCTTGTTGTGTACCTTACATGCCGCCTAACCACATATATTAGGATATTTACCTGGAAGAGCTGCTGGGAGGATTGCCAAAGGTTTTTGTAATATGGATGTTCCTGGAAAGACAAGAAGATTCAGCTCAAGTAGTGTCCTTTTCAGAGAGTCCTCCATAGGCTGGAAACCAAATGGCCCAGTCCAATAGTCCTGCATTTCGGGAACAGCTGGTAGAACCAATGTTTGTACGCCCACCATTTGCAACATCTGGCATTTCAAAAAACATCATTTGTGGTCAAGGATAGGTAGACATTACAACCTCCACAAAACTCTGCACTGAATGAAAGTGCTGACACTGGCCAAGAGTTATGCAAGCCTTTGCAAAAGTCTGTTACACCTATAAATCCAGAGACCAGGAAACAGCAGTGATGCAGAGAAAAAAACACTCATGAAACAAACTTCTCATTTGACCTCAAGGTGCCACAAACAAATTTAATACCAGCTCAAGGGCATGCACAAGACGACGACACATGCCCTGTCGACGGTATCGAAACCGAGTTCCAATCAATGGCATTTCTGCCAAATGTGCTCCATGAACCCTGCACACATTTGTCACCATTTTTTATTTAACAAACTGCCATAAATGCATGTGACAATTCACACACCATCAGATCTGCTGGTTCACCCACTTCCAAATGTGAAGTCCAGAGAACGCATACTTGGGGCAACTATCTATGATTTCCAATTTTCACTCAACATTAGTCCAGATTCTTTCTAGCAACAAGCAAGCCTCAAGGGACATATGAAAAGAATACCATACCTCACTGTCGCAACCGATATCAGCTCATCTCCTTTTTCCAAGATCACCGTGTAAAACCCACGGTAATTTAGGCGACTGACTTCAGACCTGATTACCAACACAGGATGGGTGTCAAGATAAAGGCACATGATCTTTTGATCTGATCAGCCTTTTTTTTCCTTTCATTTTGGTGATGGAGCACTAGTGGCAATCATCCCAAAAAGGATTTGGCATTGATGATAACAAGTCGTTGGAAAACTCTCAAAACAGTAGAAAATCTGGCAGAAAAACCTGACTTAAACACTAGGAACCTGTCTAAATCTGGCAAATTCTTTTTTGGGGTTTGATCAAATTTGGAGAAATTTTCAAGAGTCTGCAAAAAATATTCTTCTTTTAACTTTTTTGGGTGCAATTTAGCACCAGTTCACCAGGAAAAAAAGGCTGGATTTGATTACTGGAAGCAATCAGGGGCGTTAAACCCCTGCAACAGCATTTTAGTTTGCATCCTATTTTTTCAGCAACCCATCTTTTGGTTTGGCCTGCAAATGCATCCAGTGTTGCTCGGTTGAGAACAACTGCAAAAATTATCTTTACTACAAGTACCACTAGCATCTCCATGCTGACAAATGAAGCCAACTTGATTGGGGGGGAAATAACTAATCTGTTTCTTTCTTCACAATAAAGAAAAAAAGAAATGCAAAGAGAGCACATCTATGATATTCCCTGGATGGAAACTTCTGATCATGAAAGAACAAAAAAGAAGGAAAAGAAAGAAAATAAACAAACAAATAAACAAATCTACTTTAACAGTCATGTTGTCATCAAGGCTCACCCTCGATTATAAATTGCATGAGCAACTATGTCCAGTTTGGTGTGCAGGTCAATCATGGGCTTGAAGCATTCTTGCATCACACTGAGAGCAATAGCCAATTTGATTTTATGTTCAGCCATCAACTCCTTGTCAATTTGTTGTGACAGGTCTGAGTCCTCCTCTTGAGATCGCAGCAATGTCCATGAGTATCCATCCTCCAAAGGATTACAGGTTCCAACCAGTCCCCGCAAGCCCCGGAAGATCTGCACCCACCATTATCCTCCTTAGTCCTTAAGACCCAGCTAGCTAGATCCACCAAAATACACAATTTTTACTGCACAAAAGACACTTTTTTCTATAGGAAAGACGATGCTTTTTCTTCAACAACTGCTCTTTTGTCCTCAAAGAATGCAAGCAGCAAAAACGTTTTAAACTTTGCTCAGTGTATGTATGACAAGATAAGATACCTTCTCACAAGAATGGCCACAGAACCAACTTCCCTGAGGACAGCAATGCAGCTTTGGCAAGCCTCTAGCATACAAGCACTTCAAATGGACTGAACCAAAAACACAAAAACAACATTCATAGATTAGAAATCAAAGTGACACATTTGTTTCACAGTTGTCAACAGTAATTGCAATGATCCAAGCTTTGGGTTTGGTCCAGCCCCAGCTCCACTGTAACTGCCATGGGTCATTATTACTCTGAGTAAACAGAGAGATTCTTTGACAAAGAAATTGGAAACACAAAATGGGTCCGAGTAAAAGAAACACAGTCTTTTTCAAGCTTCTGAAACATACATTCTCGCTCACACTGGTCACATGAGAGTACAGTCATCTCATTAAATTCATCAGGATTCGCATTTACTGGTGGCCCACCACATACTGCACACCTGCAGTTGGGACAGAACCAGTCCTCTTCTGGAACAGCCTGAAAAGAAAGTAACAAAAATCAGCAATAACAACATAGGGAGTGCATGCCACAACAATCTCCAGAAGGAGAGGAAGAACAATAACAACACCATGGCGGTGCCATAACAATCTCCAGAAGGGAGAGGGGAAACATGTGACCTGCAGCTCCATGCAAGTGAGATGGAATGTTGATGGACAATGATCACAGCAAATGAGCATCCCTCCGTCGCCGCATACACCACAAGTGTCATCATTCCCATCTGCTGCACATTCTTTCACTTTTGTAGTAGCTCCACTTCGTGATCTCCCAGGACACACTGTTGTTGCGGGATGGGAATACACAGCCAACTGATCCGATGGATTTTGGTTCTTCAGTGCTTCAATTTGTAGCTCAGTAAGGGTCCTCCCATCTTCAACATAGATGTTGGCACATGGACGATGCAGCTTGCTGCCACAATGTGCCTCAAACATGGACAGTGTCACAATCGTCTTACAGCAACTGCATAGAACTCCCTCGGGTGTCACCCAGCCATCCAGTGCTATTTGCTTCCTCGTGCGGTGCACATAGCGCAACTTTTGATTTACTGCCAACATCCCAAGATCCATCAACCATGAAAGAATGCTCTTCTTTGCATTCATGGATGTCAATGATCCTCCCTCATGCACCGAATCAACTGGAGCTGACAGCTTCACCTCCATGCGACAACCTCCACGACCACCTTTCTTTTTCCCCATCTTTTCCTGAACCCCTAATAGACCCCTGTGAACAACAGCTGCAACATGATTCTTTGAACCTCTGGCTCCTGCTGCTGCTGCTGTTGCTGCTTCATCTTGTGTCAACTGAGGCATCAGCACATCCACCACTGCATGTGCTGGACCTGCTGCTGCCTCAGTGGCTCCTCGTCCACACCTTTTTTTCTTGCTGCAGTGACGCTCTGTGTCCACAAAACTGCAATGTTGCATGTTTGCTGATGGACGTTTTCTGTAATGCATCATCACTTTGTGCAGCAGATTCTTCTCCATCATCCCTACATTGACATCTGGTTCAAATCGATCAAACTCTTCTTCTTCTTGAGCAGATTTACGAGGTTGTTGTTGTCTTCTTCTGAGCACCATTGAAATCCCAACAGAATTGCTTCCAAGAGTAGAATAAGCCTCTACAGAATCAAAACCTCTAGATTTCTTCTCAGTCTGATGATGCTGTTGCTGGTGGTGGTAGATGATCATGTCCACAAACTCCTCTCCAACATGCTCACCTTCTGATGCTGCTGCTGCTGCTGCAAGAAGAACAACCTCCTCTTCACGCTTCTTCACTACTCTGTAAGAATTTCGGATATGATGAAGAGTTCTACTACCCATCTGTCGTTCTTCTTCCTCGTGCTGCTGCTGCTTGATCCCACTGCGAAGAGATTCCCTCCTCCGTGACTGTTGTTCCTCCTGAACCTTCACCCTCTTGTGCTGCTGCTGCCGCTGTTGCTGCAGCAGCTCAGAAAGAAGATGGGTGTTGTTACTAGCTTGCCCATACCCATAGCCGAACTTTTGCAGCAGCTTAGAAGAGGAGGAAGTATTAGTATCTGAGCTAGTAGTCGGCGATGTGGGGGGTTGTTGTGCAGGGGCCATCATCACTGCTCGTCTTCTGCCGGGAATGCAAGAGGAGAATCTACTCACTCTCTGCAGTCTTGCACATGACGATGGTAGCTCATCATCATCAGAAGAGTCTTCTTCTTCTTCCACCTTCTTCTTCACAGGACCCCCCACAATCTTCACGGGGGTTTTGGGTTTTATGGGCTTGAAGATGAGCTTCTTGGCTCCAAAGACTGCCTCTTGCTGTTTCCACAAATTGGGTCTCTGTAAGGATCGAGATCGTGAGGATGGAGATGGTGAAGAAGAGGAGTAGGGTTTAAGGAGGAAGAAGGGAAGCTTGCCACGCACTCTGAGACTCCACCCAGCTCTTTCTTCTTCCCATTGCTCGCACAACTGCAAGTCCTTGATGATGAACACATTCTGGCCTCCCTCGTCAGGGAAGTAGACTCCCATTCTCGCTTTCCCTGGCGACAGATCCTCCAGCAGAATCCCCTCCCACCAAGCTTCCCTCCATAGTACATTCACGCACAGTCCCTTGCTCCAGCGCATCGGAGGAGGAAGAGGAAGAGGAAGAACTGCAGCCGCAGGAGGTACAGGAAGCAGCAGCGCTGGAGGAGGCCTCGGTCTCAACAGCATTCTTCCGGGCTGCTCTCGAGACGATACTCCGCCTCTTCTTCTGCCTGTGGGATCCAGTCCTCCTCCTTGCGCCTTCTGTCCGCCTTTGTAGTGGCGGCTCAGAAGCTCCTCCTCGTACTGCACCATGATCACAGGAAGCTCCTCGCTCTTCCCCCACTTCCCTTCCTTTCCCTTCCTTTCCCTTCTTCACGGATTCTTCCAACAACACATGATGATCCTGTGAATCCCGGAGGCAAATTTCGACCAAAACTCGCACAAGAGAAGGAAAAAAAAACCCCCACTGCGACGACACCCCCACCGCTACTACTACTTCTGCAACAAAAAAAAAAGGAAAAAAAAAAAAGAAAACAAACGAACAACAAAGCAAACGCGACGGGAATCCAACGTTCCTTCTTCGTATTCCCTTCCTTTTACCTTCCTTCCTTTGAGTTGCAACAAATTGCGGATCCCTGGACCAAATCACAAAACTTTTAGTTCGCTAGATTACCCTTCTCTTCTACTCGCTACAATCGCAACCACACTCCCACCCATTCAAGCCACGACACAAAATCTCGTCGCGAAGCTCCATCATCTATTCGCTCTCTCTCTCTCTCTCTCTCTCTCTCTCACACACACACACACAGTGCGCGCTCCCACTCCGCTACAAGCACCCTTGAGCCCTCGTGGATGAGAAACATCCAAAAAACATCCACCCTCGATGCAAAACATGCAACCACTCTTTCATCCAGGTATATCACCTATTTTCTTAAAGGAGCAAATAAATCTAGGGGTAAATAGTAAATTCCTATATACATAGTAGTATTTCTTATTTTATATTAATGAAATAAATACACTTTTAACTATGGGTTTAGCCTTTCTCCCTTTCTTTTGTTTTTTAGGGTTTTGGGGTGTCGGGTTTCTTTTTTAGGGTTTCATCTTGCCACCTTTTTGTAGGCATGGTGTTGTTTGGTGGGGAGAGGGGTGGGGTTTTTTTTTTTTGTTTTTGTTTTTTTATTTATTTTGGGGAAATGATTTTAATGGGTACTTATTGAATGGTTGGAACTTGGGATATAAAATAGTTTGAATTTTGAGTTTTTTTTTTTTTTTTTGGTTGTTGGTTACATTGAACTCAAAATTGGGGCAACTACTATGGAATGGTAATAATGTTGCTAACTACTTACTTATTTATTTTAGAGAGGGAGGGAATTAGGGATGGGAGTGCATTGAGATGAATGATGGTGGGAACACTCATTTAGGGTTTTAGATTTATGGGAGAATGATGAAATTCCGGAACCTTTTTTTTTTGCATTCTATGAGTTGAGAAATTATTATATATATACCAAAGTGAGCCAAAATCAAATCCAATCCAAGTCCATAGACTTGCCGACAACTTACTATAGGTTTTGATTTCCGGGGAAGCGCCCT
>Ga0116227_10011688_pt1 | contig 14643 bp, 17 predicted proteins | sample S1TSphgellanicum_FD_89693 | JGI IMG/M metagenome (GOLD analysis project Ga0116227, IMG submission 89693) | Host-associated microbial communities from peat moss isolated from Minnesota, USA - S1T2_Fb - Sphagnum magellanicum MG | ecosystem: Host-associated > Plants > Peat moss > Unclassified... | reverse complement strand
TCTCCGTGCACGTTTTCATCAACGGAAAGGCCGCCCCGCACGCGTCGCCGGAAACCGCGGCCGACGACGCGTTCGACGCCGAGCGCGTGTGAACGGACGCTCGATTCCCCACGCGCACGAGCGCTCGTACAAGACGCGCGGCATCGTCTTGCGCGCGCGCAACCTGGGCGAAGCCGATAAGATCTACACCCTGTTCACCGACGTGCACGGCAAGCTCGACGCGGTGGCCAAAGGCGTGCGCCGCGCGCGCAGCCAGGTTGCCGGAAAGCTCGAGTTCATGAGCGAGGCGACGCTGACGATGCATCGTGGCCGGACCCTCGACGTGATCACGAGCGCGGAGATCGCGCGCGCGCATTGGGCCGCGATCGTCGATCCCGGCGGTTTCGCGACCGCGCACGTGCTGGCCGAACTCGTCGACGCCTTTTGCGAGACCCACCTGCCGCTGCCCGAGATCTTCGACCTCGTGCGCGGCGCGCTGCGCGCGCTCGCCGCGACGTCCGAACCGGCCGCGCTCGTGCCGCGCTTCCAACTCCGCTTGCTCGGGGCGCTCGGCTTCGGCCCGGCCACGGACGGCTGCGTGCGCTGCGGCGATGCGCTCGCCGAGGCGCCCGCCTGGGCCGACCTCGAAGCGGGTGGCCTCGCCTGCGAGCGCTGCCGGCCGCATCGGGCCGACGCGTTCGCGCTCGCGCCCGCCGACGTCGCGAACTTCCGTGGGCTCGCGGCGGGTCGCGGCGAACCGGTCCGGCCCGTGACGGCGGCGACGCCGCCCGCGGCGCGCGCCGCCGACGCGTTCGTGACCTGGCATCTGGGCAAGCGCACGAAATCCGGTAAACTGCTAGACGATTTAGCGGGCGCTCGCCGGCTGTGATCGTCGCGCTCGACGTCGGCGAACGGCGGATCGGCGTCGCGATCACCGATCCCGGCGAAACGTTCTCGCTGCCGCTACGCACGCTAGAACGCACGGATTCGTTGCACGCCGATCTCGAGTCGATCGTCGCGCTGCTGCGCGAATACGGCGCGACGACCGTCGTGGTGGGCGATCCGATCGCGCTCTCCGGTGAGCGGGGCCTGGCTGCCCAAAAAATGGACGCGTTCGTCGCGGTGCTCGAGAAAGCGTTCGGCGGTCCGATCGAACGCGTCGACGAACGCCTCACGACCGCCCAGGTCACGCGCTCGCTGCTGGCCGCCGACGTGTCGCGCAAGGCCCGCAAGCGGGTGGTCGATCAGCTCGCGGCCGCCTTGATCCTGGACTCGTACTTGGCGCGGCGGCGCCGCGCGAACGCACCGTGAACTTGGCCTGATGCGACGCCGGCTCGCGCTACCGGCGCTGGGTCTCCTCTTGGTGGCCGCCGCCGCACTGTGGTTCCGCTACGCCGTGGCCGGCGACCGCTCTTTCCCCGCCGCGGAGACGACGGTCGTGGTGCCGGCCGGCGCCACCGGGCGTGACGTGGCGCGGCTCTTGGCCGCGCGTGGCGTCATCGGCTCGGCGTTCACCTTCGATCTGCTCGCGCGGCTAAAACGGGAGCAGTCGGCGATGAAAGCCGGCGAATTCCGCTTCGCCGCGCATCAGACGCAGGCGGCGATCCTGCGGCAGGTCGTCGACGGCGGGCGGCAAGTCGCCGCGTGGGTCACGATCCCCGAGGGCTTCACCGCGCGGGAAATCGCGGCGGTGCTGGCGGCGCGCGACCTCGGTTCCTCCGACGCGCTGCTGGCCACGTTCATGCACGAGTCGCTCGAGCTCGGCGGTTCGCGCACGGCCAACCTCGAGGGATACCTATTCCCGGACACCTACCTCGTGCCCACCGGCGCCTCGCCCGCGCAGATCGCCAAGATCATGACCGATCAGTTCGTGACCGAACTTCCAAGCGACGCCCGCGAGCTGGCGGCCAGGCAGGGGTTGACGTTACCGCAGGCGGTCACGCTTGCGTCGCTCATCGAGCGAGAGGCGAAGGCCGACGACGAGCGCGCGCTGATGGCCGGCGTCTACTTGAACCGGCTGCGCCGGGCGATGCCGTTGCAGGTCGATGCGACGATCGAGTACACCTTCGCGCACCACAAGGACGTCATTACCTACGCCGACCTCGCGCGCGATTCGCCGTATAACACGTACCTGCACGCGGGTCTGCCGCCGACGCCGATCGCCAACCCGGGCCGGCCGTCGCTTCTCGCGGCGCTGCATCCGCAGGCTTCGCCGTTCCTGTATTACGTGTACAAGGGGAATGGACATCATGCGTTTTCGCGAACGCTGGCTGAACACAACGCCAACGTCGCACGCTACGAGCATTGATCAAAGTGCGAACCGCCCGCCGCACCATGGCTCGAATCCGGAGAGCCGCGGCAGTCCACGGCGGTGGTTTAGGCGCTCGCGAACCCGTTCAGCTCGTGGAGAGCCGCGGGAGTCCGCGGCGGGGGGGATCGGGGGGACGTGTCCCCCAACTCGGCGCCACGCGAAGGTAGTCCGAAAATGGAGAGCCGCGGGAGTCCGCGGCCGGAATGTCGGGCGGCGAAGCCGGCCGCATTCCCGGGGGATCGGGGGGACGTGTCCCCCCGTTTAAGAGGAGGCCATCATCGACCAGAACAGCACCAGCGCCGAGGCCGAGGGGAAGATCGAACTGCGCGATACCCTGGTGATCGAGACGACCGACGGGCGCAAGTACGAATTCGAAGTGGTCGGCTTGGTCGAGGACGAGGAGAACAACGGCTTCGCGGTTGCCTATAGCGAGCAGGCTGACGAGTTCGTGGTGACCGACGCCAACGGCACGTTGCTCGAGGACGACGCCCTAGCGCAGGAGATCCTCGATGATTTCTTCGTCTTAGCCGAGGAGTCGGCGGCCGAGGAGAGCTGACCGGCCTCACGGTGAGGCGGCGAGTTCTCTTCCTCTCGGCGGCCGTCGGCGTCGGACACACGTCGGCGGCGCAGGCGGTGCGTTCGGCCCTCACCGCGCTCGACCCCGAGATTGAGACGCAGACGGTCGATTCATACAAATACGCGGCCAGCATCTTCGCGAAGGTCGTGGCCGACGGCTATATCGGCATGGTCAAGACGGTCCCGCAGCTGTACGCGTACATCTACGGGCGAGCCGAGCGCGCGACAGGAGTGCCGGCGATGCGGCGCTGGGTTAGCCGATACACGGCGGCCAACTTGCGCCGGCTGGTCGACGAACGCAAACCCGACGTCGTCGTCTGCACGCACGCGTTTCCATGCGGCGTGATGTCGGAATACAAGCGCCAGTTCGATCCCGGGCTGCCCGTCGTCGGCATCGTGACCGACTTCGTCGTCCATCCGTTTTGGATCTATACCAATATCGACGCGTACGCCGTGGCGACGCCGGAGATGCGCGCCGCGCTGCTCGCGCGCGGCGTCCATCCGCAATGCGTGATGCTTTCGGGGATCCCGGTCGACGGACGCTTCGCGCACCCGCGTTTGCCGGTCGACGCGCTGCGGGCCGAGCTCGGGTTACCGCGCGACCGGCGCATCGCTTTGATCATGGGCGGCGGGGTCGGCATCGGTCCGCTCGACACGATGATGCGCGGGCTCGGCGAGGTGGACGTGCCCCTCGCCGCGGCGGTCATCGTGGGCCGCAATCGCGGCCTCGAACGCCGGGTCATCGCCGCGGCGGAGATGACCGACTGTCCGGTGCGCGTGGTCGGGTTCGTGAACAACGTCTTCGACTACATGCACGCAAGCGACGTGCTGCTCACCAAACCGGGGGGGCTGACGTCGTCGGAAGCGCTCTCGGCGCGCATCCCGATGATTCTGGTCAAACCCTTGCCGGGTCAGGAAGAACGCAACACGCGCTACCTCGTGTCGCGGCAGGCGGCGATTCGCGCGCGCGGCAAGCGCGAACTGACCGCGGCGCTCGAAGAGATGCTGACCGCGCCCGCGCGCCGGGCCGCCGTCCTCGAGCAAGTCGATGCGTTGCGGCGTCCCTTCGCGGCGGTCACGATCGCCGAGCGGATCGTCGAACTGCTCGCGCGCCGGCGCGTCGCGCTAAGCGCGCGGTAGTCTCCAGACCAGCGCCGCGCCGAGCGCGAATTCCGCCAGCGCCAGCACGATCGCCGCGCGCGGCCCCGCGCCCGCGTGCAGCGCGTTGACGCGCAGAACCAGCGGCGCCGCGACCGCGGGCGCGATCACTTGCGGAACGGTCGTCGCAATGTTCCAAACGCCCATGGCCGTGGCCATCGCCCCCGCCGGCAAGAGCGCCGTCGCCAGGGCCCAGTCCGCGCTGACGAAAGCGCCCCAGGCCACACCCGCGAGCGCGGCCGCCGCGTACGCGACGGCCAGCGTCGAGGCTGCGGCCAACGCCGCGAGGGCCGCGACGATTCCCGCGCTTGCCAGGGTCACGATCAGACGCTTATCGTAGCGGTCGGTTGGGCGAGCCGCGATCACGGCGCCCGCGATCGCCGCCAGCGTGAACGTCAGGAACACGAGGCCGCTCTGCGTCTCGACCGCGGGCCCACCGACGCCGAGCGAGTCGCGCACGAAGAAGAGCAAGAAGCCGAGCAGCGTGTAGAAGCCGACGTTGATCGCGCCGCGCGAGAGCAGGAGCGTGCCGAGGGATCCGCGCAGGGCGAGGCGCGCGCGCGCGGCCGTGGATTCGCGCGCCGGCGCCAGCGTCCGAACCTCCGAGGCGGTTACGAACCACGTGAACGCCAACGGAAGGCCGAGCGCCGCCGCCACGATCGTTAGGTCATGAACGAACGCGGCGATCACTAGCCCGGCCGCGTTGCCCAACGACTGATATGCGCTCATCCAAGCCGAAGCGCGCCCGCGAAATTCCGGCGCGACGTAGTCGCCGATGACCGCCTGGTAGGGGCCGCTCGCGACGTTGAGCGCCAGCTGTAAGCACAAGAATGCGCAGGCGAGTTGCGCGAACGTCGGCGCCAAATAGAACCACAGGAGCGCCGGTAGCGCGAGCGCGATCCCGGTCGCATAGAAGGCGTTCCGGTTGCCGCTGCGCCGCCGCGTGCGGTCGGAGAGGGCTCCCGAGATCAGTTGCACGAGCGTTGCGACGAGCGCGCCCGCGGCCGCGATCGCCGCGTAGAGCCGGACCGCGTCCTCGCCGCCGGCCAGCGCGATGGTGCGCGCCTGCAGCGAAACCGCTAAGATCGCGCCCCACACGAGCCCGATGCCCGCGTTGAGGGCGCACAGGCGGGCGGGCCTAGGTCGTGCGGCGATAGTCGTTTGCGTAGCGGAAATCCTCGAGCGAGTCGACGTCGAAGCAGAGGGCGGGCGACGCTTCGCGCACCGCCCGCGCGTCAATTCCGAGCAGCGTCCGCGCGCGGCGCTCCACGTCTTTGATGCGCAAGCGGCCCAGCGCGAAGCGCACGAGTAACGCCGGACCCAACTGCGACGCCATCGCGAACAGCGACTTGCGGGCCTCGAAGAGCTGCTCGGCCGGCGCGAGCACGCGCGGTCCGATGCCCGCGGCGAAGTAAACGGCGCTGCCGTTGACGACCCGGTCGGGGCCGAGCCGCACGGCATGCGGCGGCGCCCCCGGATATGCCGTCTCATAGGTGGCGGCCTCCGCCAGCGGCAGCGCGACGTCCGCGTCGCGGGCACGGCTCACGAAGTCGGCGAGCGCCGCACCGTCGATGAAGGGCGTATCGCTCGTGAGCAGCAGCAGCGATTCGCGCGCGCCGGTTTCGATCGCGCGGCGGATGTTGTCGCGGCCGCGAGCAGACTCGTCGATCACCTCGTCGACGCCGCGCGGGCAGGCCGCGCGCACCGCATCGCCGCCCACCACGACGACGCGGCTCGGTGAGAGCGTGCACGCGGCCTCGACGGCGATTTCGAGCAACGTGCGGCCGCCGCTCACCGCCAGCGCTTTGACGTCGGTGCCGATCGCGTCGGCCAACGCCCCGCCGACGCGCCCGCCCGCCGTAATCGTGACGATCACGCCGGAGGAGGAGATTCCATCACGCCGGAACCCTATCGCTATCGGCGCTCACGCACCTGTGTCGCAGCCGAAATTCTTGAAGGTCGGGTTCCGCCCCATCATGCCGCTCTTTCCCAGCCGGACGCCGCAGTTGAACCTCGTGTATCAGCCCGTCGTCGAGTTGGCGAGCGGCGCGGTCGCGAAGGTCGAAGCGTTCTGCCGTCCGACCGAACCAGGCGGCCGCGTCAGCGACATGATCGCCGAAGCCGAGCGTTTCGGCGGCATCAAGAAGCTGGCCGAGCGCAGCCTCGACGCGGCTTTGGACGATTGGCACCGCATCGGCCGCGGGTGGGTTGACCTATCGGTCAACCTCTCGCTCCTCAATCTCGACGAGCCCGATCTGCCCAAGCGCGTTAGCAGGGCTCTGAGCAAGCACCGGTTCGAGCCGACGAAGCTGTGGTTCGAATTGGATGAAAGCGTGCAGAGCATCGGCGATAAACGCCGGGTCGATTGCATGTTGGAAGTTCGCAAGCTCGGCGTTCGTTTCTCCGCCGACAGCTTCGGAACGGACGTCTCGCAATCGACGTTCTACGACATCGGCCGTTTGCCGATCGGCGAACTCAAAGTCGACGGCTCGATCGTCGCCGATGCCGATTCGAATATGGAACATCGCCGCGAGATCGTTTCGGCCGTCTCGATGGCGAAGCAACTGAAACTCAACGTTTCGGCCAAGGGGATCGAGCGCGGCGACATCGCGGGCTTGATGAAGCGCTTGGGTTGCACCTACGGCCAGGGATATTACTTCGCGCGACCCGTCGGAGCCGACGTGTTGGGCGAAGTGATCGACGACGTCCAACGCACGGCGCCGCCGTCGATCGGCGCTTGACCGCGGGCAGGTGACGCCGGTCGGCCGCGCTAAATTTGCCGGTCGCCCGGAGGGATGGGTGAGTGGCTGAAACCAACCGTTTGCTAAATGGTCGTGGGTCTAAAAAACCCACCGAGAGTTCGAATCTCTCTCCCTCCGAATCCGTTCGGCGCGCGTAGTCCGGTAGAAGCGGGCGGTTGCAGGGAACCGTTGCACCGCGCGGTACTTTACCAAGTCGCCTTGGACGCGTGCGGTCGTAGCTCAATTGGATAGAGCAACAGGCTACGAACTTGTAGGTTGGGGGTTCGAGTCCCTCCGACCGCACGTTGGGGCGCGCGTGCGTCGAATCGGGAACGATGTGGAAAGCGCCGATCGCGCGGCTCGGTAGCTCAGCGGTAGAGCGGGGGACTCATAAGCCCTAGGTCGCAGGTTCAAATCCTGCCCGAGTCACGATCGACTCCGCGCGCGGGCGCCTGCCCGCCGCGGCCGGACCGGACGCCTGGACGACTGCGCGAGGATGCGAATCTTTATGCGGCGTAACCGGGTCCTGGGTGGGTGACTCGCGAGCGTGCTCGGGGGTCGCGATTTTCACCCGAGGTAAGAGAGTACGATGTCAACGATCCCCTGCGATTTCTGTCCCCACCCCGTCGACCGGGGCCAGATGGAAGAGATCGAGATCTCGCACTATGTGCCGGATTCATCCGGCGACGATCTCGCCTACGCGCGGACGTACTTCTTCGGGCATCCGGATTGCGTGCGGAAGTTTTATCGCGGGCTGGTCGATCACAAGCTCGACCTCTTCAAGCATCTGCCGACGACGGCGCCGCTCTCGCCCGAGGAGCCGAAGTAAGCGATTCGCGCCCGTAGCGTAGCTGGATAACGCGCGGCCCTCCGAAGGCTGAGACCGGGGGTTCGAATCCCTCCGGGCGCATGAAAACGTTGAAGCCGTCGATCACTCGACGGCTTCAACCGTTGCTCCGGACAGAGCCCTGCTCACCCAGTCCCCCACTAAACACGTCGAACCGGGCCGTCGCCGCCCGCGGCGCGTCGTGCGCACCACCAGCCCTTGTGTCCTCTATCGGCACGTCCCAGGGTGGTCTACATACTCTTTACAAAATCGCCGGCGCGCCTCTACTGCCGCTCGAGTTGCGGCCGATACCTCTAGATAGTGATGGAGCGCATCGAGAAGGTATGAGTTTCTCTCGCATCTCGTCCTGGGCGTTTTTGCTTGTGCTAGCGTCCGCAGCCGGCGCGCGGGCGGATTCCTTTGACGGTATCTATGTCAACGGGGACGGCGGCAACGTCGCCTATTTCAATTTACTGCGGCATGGTGACCGGGTGTCGGGTGACTATACCGTCGTCGTCCGCAATCCGGAGACCAGCGGCGGCATCCTGCGCAGTCACTTCACCGTCACGGGCACGACCGATCGGCAAGGAGCCTTGCTGACGATCGTGGGCGATACGCCCGAAGCGCAAGCGGCGATCTCTTATCGTTGGATGTCGAGGCCCGTGCGCGACGGCTTCACGATAGAGATTCCGATCGCCACCGGGCGAATCGCGACGCCGTTTTTCGCGCGCTCCTCGATTCCCAGCGTCAACCGGCAGCTGACCGACCTCAGCAGCGCGGTCGATCGCGAGCTCCAGATCCGGCTCGACAAGCTGGCCATGTTGCGGACGGAGCAAGCGCTCCACGCCGATTTGACCGCGCGGTTACGCGCCCTCTCGGCCGTCGTGAAGGCCAGCGAAGACCTCGACCATGCCCGCGACCGTAAGCAGTCGCTCGATGCGACGGTCGCCGATTTGCAGCGGGAATCCGAGGAAAAGCATCTGTTGGCGAGCGGCCGCGATTCGGCCGCACTCGACCGCACGCACCGTCAAACCCTGGCCGACCTTCAGGACCAGGCGAACTACACGGACTACGCGTTGGCTTCGGCCAAGTCCGATGCGCTGAGCGCCGGAGGCGATCTGGCGAGCGCCTCGCAAAGCCTGGAACTGGCCAAGCGTAATCTCGACGAGGACGACACGAGAATCGCCTCGCTCCTCGCCGTGCTCGTCCGCGTTTCGGCACAGACGCACTGATCGGGGAAGCCGGCAACGCCGCGCGGCGGGGCCGCCGGTGACCGGCAGCTAAAGCCCCGAAGATCGCGCCCGACTCCCACCGTCCGTCGATCGACGTAGATGCATCGTGCAACAGTTGCTTTCCCTTCCCGGGTCGGGACGCTGAGCGCGCCCGAAGCCGCGCACCTGACCTACATGCGTTGCGCCATGGCCCTGGCTGAAGAGGCCGCCTTGGACGGCGACGTGCCCGTGGGCGCGGTCCTGGTCGTCGGCGAACGTGCATTTTTCGCGCGGAACGAGAAGGAGCGCCGAACGGATCCGACCGCCCACGCCGAGGTCCTGGCCGTGCGCAACGCCGCGGGCACGCTGGGCGTCTGGCGGCTCGCCGGCTCGACGCTGTACGTGACCAAAGAGCCCTGCGCGATGTGCGCCGGGGCCATCGTTGCGGCCCGGGTCGAGCGCGTCATCTTCGGTTGCCTCGACCCCAAAGGCGGTGCCGCAGGCAGCGCGCTCGACGTTTTCGCGTCGCAAGCCGTCAACCATCGCGTGACCGTGACCAGCGGCGTGCTCGCGGAAGAGACAGGCGAACAGCTGCGGGCGTTCTTCGCGGCGCGTCGCGCCAAGCGTAGCGTGCCCGTCGCGCAAGGACCCGCGTTGCCGCGCGTGCTATAGTCCGGGCTGGCCGCGGCGGTCCCCACCCTGGAGAGGTGGTCGAGTGGTTGAAGGCACCCGCCTCGAAAGCGGGCAGACGTGATGAGCGTCTCGAGAGTTCGAATCTCTCCCTCTCCGTTGATATGGCGCCGCGGACTTCGCTTTAAACGGGGGGCAACGCCCCCCGAGCCCCCGCCGCGGACTCCCGCGGCTGTCCACGGGCGAGCTCTCTCGCGCGCTGCGTCCTGACCCAGGACGCGCGCGCGTTCTGGGCGGAGTCATGGCGACGTCGCTGCTGGGCGGGCGCGGCTTGCTGCGCAAGCGCGCCGGCCGGACGCGTGCTGGGCGGGCGCGGCTTGCTGCGGCAAGCGCGCCAGGCTATTCGAGGTGGTTGTATTGGTCGCAGGCGCCGATGGAGCCGTCGGCGCGGCGGTAGAAGCAGGCTTCGGTTTTGTAAGGGCGGCCACGGACGTCGCTGTACTCGGAGCGGACGAGGACTTTGAGGCCGCCGTCGACCGAGAGGGCGTGCGTTACTTGGATCGGCGGGGCGGCGCTCGTGAGCGGGAGCGTGACGCGGTTGTCGCCGGCGCTGGTAGGCGGGTAGTCGAAGGCGATGGCGTTGGATGAGAGCGGGTTCGCGAAGAAATCGGCGGCCTCGCGGCTGACGGTCGCGTTCTGATCGCCGACGACCAGGGCTTCGATGGTCCGCGTGCGCAGCGCGGGGGAGTGGCCGTAGTTCGCGATCGCGACGGTGGCTTGAGCTTGTTTGGTTTTGACGTCCTGGCCGATGCTCAGCGATGTGATGAAGATGTACGGACGGTCGGCTAGTCCGTTTTCGCGGCGCGCTTCGGCTAATTCGTTCGTGGCGGCGTGGATCTGCACGTACGTGACGGCCGCGAACGCGACGATTGCGAAGAGCGTCAGCCACCGCGTCCAGAGGGCGCCGCGTTCGCGGCGGGCGCGTTCGCGGCACGCGCGCTCGCCCTCGGAGGAGCCGAGCGCCGGGCTCGCGGGTGCGGGTTCGCTTCGGCCGTCGTTCGGCGGCAGGGCTTCGTGCGCTTGACTGGTTGCTGCGACCGCGCCGCTCGATTCGCCGGTTTGGATCGAGTGGTAGACGATGTCGGCGATGCGCAGGATCTCTCGATAATTCGTGCGGCGCAGGAAGCCCTTAATGCCCACGCGGCTCCGTTATTCGGAGCTTACGGCATGTCCTCGGCGCGCACGGCGGGTCTTGTGCGCGTACGTCGTAGGTACAACTCGTATCCGCGGCCCCGCGTCAAATTCCGATGAGGATCTTGCCGAAGTTCGCGTTGGTCTCCATGTGCGTGTGCGCGGCGCCGAGGTCGCTCAGAGGAAACGTGCTGTCGATTTCGGAGCGCAGTTCGCCGCGCGCGAAGAGCGGAAGAAGTTCACGGGTAAACTGTTTGGCCAGAGCGATCTTCTCTTCGAGCGGACGGCTCCGCAAGACGGTGCCGTAGACAGCTGCCCGTTTGTACATCAGCACGCCGAGGTTGAATGTCCCGGTTTGGCCGGCCATCGTGCCGATTTGGATCAGGCGGCCGCCGGCGGCGAGCGCCGCAACGTTGGCGTCGAGATAGGGCGCGCCAAGAAAATCGAGGATGACGTCGACGCCGCGGCCCCCGGTGGCGGCGCCCACCGCTTGCACCCACCCGTCGTCGAGCAGAAAAGCACGGTCGAGTCCGTGGGCCGCGGCGCGTTCGAGTTTGGCGCGCGTGCGCGACGTCCCGAGGGCCTGCCCGCCGCAGCGCTTGATCAGCCCGATCGCGGCTAGGCCCACGCTACTGCCGACGGCATGCACGAGTGCCGTCTGACCGAGCGCGAAGGCGCCTTGTGCGAACAGCGCGTCGTGCGCGGTGATGAAGGCCTCGGGGATCGCCGCGGCGTCGCGCAGATCCAGGCCGTCGGGGACCTTGGAGAGCGTCAGGGCGGGGGCGGCGAGCCGCTCGGCGTGCGCGCCGGATTGCACGAGTCCGCAGACGCGGTCGCCCGGGACGAGCGCGGTGACCCGGCTACCGACTTCGCGAACGGTCCCCGCGAATTCGATGCCGGGAATTCGCACGTCGGTGGGCGGCGTCGGATAGCGTCCGAGGCGCTCGAGCACGTCGGCCCGGTTGAGCCCGGCGAAGGCAACCTCGACCAGCGCGTCGTCCGAGCCGACGGCCGGTTCGGCGACGTCACGGATCGCGATGACCTCCGTGCCCCCCGTCCCGTCGTAAACGGCGGCCCGCATCAGTTCGCCGGCTTCAAGCGCGGATCGGGCGCTTCGTCGGGGAACGCGAACTTGTCGTAGGTGGCGTCCGCGATCACGTGCAAACGCCCGATGTTGAGCGGACCGCGCAGCGTTTCCTCGTAGTGCGCGTGCGTCACGAGCCAGTGGCCTTGGACCATGCCGTAGTCGACGATGAAGACGATATCGTCGCCGCCCGCGTAGCGGACCTCGGTCGGCAGCTTCGTCGTGTTATCGATATAGAGGTCGCTCAGGAAAAAGGTGTTGTCGGGGTTGACGACTTGGCGCTTGACGAAGTCGTACGGACGCAGCGCCACGTGCGTCTTCCCATCGGTCGCGTCGCTCGAATCAGGGGCGAACTCGGCGCGGTATTGGCGCAGCCGCACGACGAGGACGTCCGCTGCATCGTCCTGCACGTCTGGATAGGTGAGCGGCGTGATGTCGTGCACGTAAGCGGAAACTTGGGAGTGCGCGCCCACGCGCCACGACAGCGTGAAGTAGGAAAGCGCATCGAAGCTGGGCGTCACTGGAAACCCGTGCCCGAGCACGTTCGCGCCGGTAGGAAGATCCTGGAGGACGGCGAGGTCGTCCTTCGTGCGCACCGAGACCGCGCGCACGACGTCGCGCTCCCGGTGCATCGCGGGAGCGCTGACGTGCGTGGTGACCTCGTAGGTCACAAATGGCGGCGCCTGCGCGACCGTCGCGGCGGCGGCGTTCGCGGTGTGCTGAAAAACGATGTCCGGTGCTAGCGTTTGGCTGCTCCTCCGAAGGTTCGTTTCGCTCGTTCGAAGGCACGGGCGCAGGCCCTGCGAAGCTCTGGGACATGGATGAAGCATTCGTCGTTCGCGAGCGCATCGCGCTTTCGTGCAAGGGCAGTCACGCCGTCGTGCACGCGGCCGAGCAGAAAGCCGCGGCGATCGGCGTGCCGCAGTGCATCGCGGTCGTCGACGCGGGCGGAGAGTTGCTCGGCTTCTCGCGGATGGACGGCGCCCGGCCGGGGTCGATCGAAATCGCGATAACGAAGGCTCGCTCGGCAGCGCGCCGTCGCCGGGCGACTGCCGAAGAGGCGGGCGGCGACGTCGCGCAGGCTACGCGACTCGCGCTGGCCTCGCAACTCAACGTCACCGGGATCGGCGGCGGGCTGCCGATCGTCGTCGACGGACAGGTCGTCGGGGGCGTCGGCGTCAGTTCGGGAACGGTTGACGAGGACACCGCGGTGGCGACGGCGGCCGTCGAAGCGTTGTTCGCGTGAGTTCAGCACTGTATCCGTTCATCATCGAACCATCCGAGCGCGAGGCCATCTGGGGCGGTCAGGCACTGGTCCAACGATTCGGGAAGCGCGGCTCGCCCCAAGCCAAGCTCGGCGAATCGTGGGAGTGCTGGGACGGCAATGGGGTCGTCAACGGCCCGCACGCCGGCCGGACGCTGGCGCAGCTGCGCGCCGAACTCGGGAGCGCGTTCATGGGCCACGCCGACCCCGCTTCGCCTTTTCCGATTCTGACCAAAATCATCGATGCGCGCGACGCGCTCTCGGTGCAGGTCCATCCGGGCGACGCCTACGCGCAGCGGGTCGAACACCAGCCCGTCGGTAAGAGCGAATGCTGGTTTGTCCTCGAGGCCGAACCGGGTGCCACGATCGTGCTTGGCTGGAACCGCGATACGTCGCGCGGCGAATACCTCGAACGCGTCAAGGACGGGTCGCTCGGAGAACTGCTGCGGCACGTCCCCGCTCGCGCGGGCGACGCGTTCTATCTCCCCGCGGGCACCCTGCACGCGATCGGCGCCGGCATCGTGCTCTTCGAAACGCAACAGACCAGCGATCTGACGTATCGCATCTTCGACTACAACCGGACCGGGCCCGACGGCAAGCCGCGCGAACTGCACGTCGATAAAGCGGCCGACGTGCTGGACTACCGTCAGAGCCAAGCCGGCGCGCTCGCGCACCTCACCTACGACCTGCACGGGCTGCAGCGCACGACCGTGGTCGCCGGGCCGCGCTTCATCGTCGAGCGCATCGTCCCGGACAGCGAACCGCGCGGCGTCGATCTCGACGACATGCCGCTAGCGGTGCTGGCGCTGGGCGGCGCGGTCGAGCTCGAGGCGCGGGGCACGTCACTTCGTTTAGAAGCATACCAAACGGCCGTCGTCCCGGCGGGGCTCGACGTCGTGATGGTTCGCGCGCTCGAGCCGGGGGCCGCGCTGTTGACGGCGGCGCCGCCCGAGGACGCCGACGTCATCGAGCGCCGCTTCTCGCGCGCGGCCGTTCCCGTCGGCGCGAGCACCGACTTTCTGGCGCAGTTCTTAGCGTAGTTGGGCTTCGTAAGCGAGAGCATCGAACCCGAAGCCGGATCGTTCGATACGGCCGCGATGGCGCGCGGCGAGCCGTCGCTTCCGCCCGCCTTCGGCTGGCGCGGCGAACGGATCGTCGTCGACGCGATCCGCCGCACGTGGCGGTCGACCAAGACCGATCGCGGCGACGTCTACCTCGCGCGCCACTGGTTCGAGTTCACGACGCCCGACGGTCGCGTCGCGATCGTGTATTTCGACCGTCAAGCGCGACGCGGCGTCGCGCGCTGGACGCTCTACTCGTTTTCCGGCGACGCCTCGGCAGGCGTCTCGAAGTAGGCGGCCGCGCTCTCGCTGCGCGCTGGTCGGTCTGAGTTATCGCTCCGGCGCGCGTCTCAGGCGCTCAGGCGAGCGTTAGCTAAGAATTCGAGGATCGCTGCGGCGAGTTCGTCCGGCCGGTCCTCTTGCAAGAAATGGCTGGCGCCCGCGATCGTGACGGGCGCGATCCCGCGCGTTCCCGGGACGTTCTCGAGAAAGTAACGCTCCGCGCCGCGCGTGATCGGATCGCCGTCGGAGAAAGCGCAGAGCATCGGTTTCTCGAGCCGGCGCAGCACTTGCCAAGCGGCACGATTGGCTTCCGAGGCCGGATCGTCGGG
>Ga0116227_10011684_pt1 | contig 14647 bp, 4 predicted proteins | sample S1TSphgellanicum_FD_89693 | JGI IMG/M metagenome (GOLD analysis project Ga0116227, IMG submission 89693) | Host-associated microbial communities from peat moss isolated from Minnesota, USA - S1T2_Fb - Sphagnum magellanicum MG | ecosystem: Host-associated > Plants > Peat moss > Unclassified... | reverse complement strand
GGGGGTCAACAAATGGGGAAAGCGGACGACAAGCGACGGCCCATGCAGTGGAGGGGGGACAAGAAAGGGGGGGTTAAATGGGGGGTTATAGGTGGAGTTGAGAATTAATGTGAGAATTTAGAAGGGGGGGGTAGAGGGGGTGGGGATGGAGGGGTGGGTAGGGTACCAAGCGAGGATGCGTTTCGGTAGTTTGGCCTCTACCCTTTGTCCTTTTATTTCTTTGCTTCCTATAACAAAGTGGGTGTTAATAGGTGGTGGTTGTTATCGTTGTTGCTGTTATTTGGGTGGGGAGGTGGCTTTGGAAGTTGTGTCCTTCCTTGGGTAGAATGAATCACCCTTGCTTAGGTAGTAGCTAGGTTTGTTGTCGTTATCAACCCACCAATTGGGCAAAAACCCAAAACCCAAAACAAAGGTTTGCTACCCTAAGTTTCACCCAAGGATTTTTGTATAGGAATGGGTGGATGGATGGATGGGTGGATAGATGGATGGAGTAAGCTTTCTTGGGAAGTTGTGTCCTTTTAGGCAAAATGAATCGCCATTGTCTAGGTAGTAGGTATTTGTTTGTTGTCACTCTCAACTCATAACCTACCAACAGGGTAAAACCCAAAATATAGCATGCTGCCCAAAGTTTTACCCAAAGCCATTATATAGGAATGGATGGATGGGTGAATAGATGGATGGAGTTGTGTTTGATTTTGTATTAAATTGGATGAAAGCTTCTTTTTTTCCCCATCTGTCGCATTTTATCTTGGGATTTCTCTAAAAACTAAAGTAGTATTTTTTAACCTATACATAGTTTTGAGATTTCAAACATATTGTACCACTAGTAGTAGTAAGCATCCAAACCATGGAGACTAGTTTGTCAAATGCATTTAGCCAAAGTGGACAGAAATGAACAAAATGCAAGTTGAGCTTCCTCTGTACTTTTTCTAGCTTAGGCATTTGCCACCAACAAGCTGAGCATTCATTTGTAAGACATCCACAAGGTTTGCATCAGCCTCAAATCACGGTTGTTTTACATTCACTAAACAAGCAAATTGGTTACTGTGGCCCTTCATGTGAATACGACCAACTCCCAAAACATGGAAGTACACCAAAGAAAAAATCAGTCCATGAAAACAAGTAGGTAGATAATTTGGGCACCACCTCAAGGATTAAGGCATCTTCTCCTCATGGTTTTGTGTGATGGGTGGTGGTGGCGTGTTTATGAAGTAATATCCAAGGGTACTTGATTCAAAGGGAGCCACAAGCCCTTGGATGAAAGTACTTTGAATGAACTGTTTATCGACTATTTATCATTCAGTTATTGGAAGACAACCAATACAAAATGGTCTTTGGCTTTCTTTCATTTGTTCATTGGGTGGGGGCATCCAAGGGGTGAAGAAGTGTGATAACAGGTAAACCGAGAGGCGAGTCCCAATTGGCTCCCTATCCCAGCATGACAGGTCTGGCTTGTCTCTCTGTAATGGCCGCCCCAGCAACCCCCCACCCACAAACCGCATGTCCAGTGATGAGACCAATCAGTCAGACAATTTGTAATAGTGCCTGCCAAAAATTATCATCATTGAGTAAGTAGAGAGTATGCTAAGAGTAGAATACACATTTGGTGAGTTGAGTAAGTAGAGAGTTAGTGTTGAAAATTGATTAAAATAACAATGTTCGGTTCCTGACATCATTCATGGGCTGCACTTATTGCCAGCAATGAATGTTGATCTATCTATCTATGGAAGGGCTTGAGTTAACACTTAGGTGACTAATGGTCCAGCCACACTCCAAGTTTGTGTGTGTTAGTAGCATGTTAAAAATGAACATTAGTTCACACCTCAAATGTTATGTAATAGCAAGTGTACTTGAAAACTAACGTGGTATTGCAATGTCATTCATCAATGTTTCTTGATTTTTCATCTTTCAAAAAATGAAGATTTCATACATTAATATTGATGTTACTTAGAATCTCAAAAACCAAGAATCATAGTCATTATTACTTTTTCTCTACCTTTTCTTTCTTTCTTTTCCATTGCCTAAGTTGTATCGACCTGAGCAAGGCATGGCATTGTTCCAATTCCAATGATAGTATTTTCACTACCTTTACAAATTGTGAATTATAGTGTGTTCAATAGTCTATGCAAACTAAAATTCTACGTGATCTATCTACTACAACCAAGATGTAGCCAATTAACAAGCATAATTATTTTCACCAAGTCCCATCAACAACAAGCATTACAAATGGTACTCCAATGGTATTAACAATTGCCACTACAACTAGCACTCCAATGCCACCATCAAGTTTTGCAAGTTGTGCTTTAAATACACATGACCAACACCTAAATCATTTCATTATGGGTCCAAAATTGTGGGAATCTTTTTAAGGCTTTTCAATGAAGCATCAGGCTCAACTACTAATATCCTTTAATGGTATAGGCATTTTCTCTATGGAGGATTGTGCCTATCTATTTTTTTAGGGAATTGAATTTTGGTGGCTCCGTATTTGTGCTTTAGATTTCATATTTTTGATAGACCCGTTTTGGATGAGTATGTTTCTCAAATGAAAGGGGGCCCACACTTACTTTAATCATGCTTACATGAAGTGTGAAATGATTTTCCTCCTGCAACTACGGAGATGCACCCTTCGTTTGAAAGTTTAATAATTATTGGCACCCCAAGTCTACATGCATCTTTGATAAACATCCACCATGACACATCCTTTAAGTTTATCTTGGAGGATGACTCCATTTCTTCAACATCCACATCTCACATTTGTTCTTGTTCGAGCAAGGGGGCAAGGCTATGGTTGGTTGTTAAACCATCTATTTGTTCATTTTACATCGCACATTTTACTTTCACATTAGCATTATGTTTTCATCTTGGTTTGATTTAGCCCTTGGCATCTAATCTTCTCACATGTGAGTGTGGACACAGGTTGGACGCATCTGGCACACACTTAGTTCATTGTCCGTTTGGAAATTAACAAATAGCCACACATGATGCCATATAAAACTTCATGTATGCCCTTGTTCAAGAAAGTGCGCACGTTGTATGGAGAGAACGGTGGTACATGTTTACATCAAAAGTTTCATTACGAGCCAATTTCTACATGATTTGAGAAGACCAAGTTTTCATTACCAATGTGGTGGTTACTAACCCAACACGGGAGATGGTGGTTTCGAATGTCATTAATCGACCACCAAGTGCAACTGCGAAATTTAACACCATTGTTAAAATCTACAAGTATAAAGGGCTTCATGAGAGGCACCATTTTATTCTAATGGCCATGGAGGTGCATGGCATACCCCAACATGATATGGATCGTTTCATTAGGGAATGTGCCCATCTTTTCCATGTGGTCATTTATCCTTGTCTTTTTACATTCAATTTTTCAGGTAACATGTTAGTATTGCTCTTCAACGTGCTTTAGCCTATACTATAAAGAAGAAAATTGCGTTAGTGGATGATGTTTGTTTTAGACCTCCCATATTATTAGAACTCATCATTTGCATGCAGGCAACATTAGAAAGGTCGTGAGTGAGATAACTTCCTACCGCAAAAAGGATTAACTCTTTCCCTTTTTTTGGTTCATGTGGGTTTTTCATCCTTTGGCCTTTCTTTGGCCTCCCTTTTTTGTCTCCCCTATGATGGTTCTGACCATTGATCTTTTATTGGTTGTTTGCGATTCATTGTTCAATCATTTGATCAATTTTTTAAAACATTCACATCTTGAATTTAATATCATGAAAACCTTTGAGAAATCAACAACAAAATTTTAAGAATTCAAAGAAATTTAAACATGAAGTGAGTTGGGAAGCTATTGATCAAAATATAACATGGCAATATTAGTCACAAATTGGCAATGCACCAAAAAAAAATTAATGGTAGGTGGTCATTTTGATAATTTTTCCAACACAAGGATAATTGGGGGATTTTACATCGAAATTACAAATAGATGTTTAATTATATGAGTGGTGCCCTCAAATTAAAAGATATTTTTAGGTTTGCTATGAAATAATGGTATATTGTAAATATATTTTCACAATGAATTATAATTGATCTATTTATATTTTAAATAAAATAAAAAATATATTTTTATTCAATAAGTTGCACCTTATATCTTTTTCCACGTTCTTTGGAATAAAATGGAGTTGAACTCCTAGGGGTGGCAATAGCCACAAGGAAAATTTTGGAACATGTTTGTAAAAGACAAATTTTCAAAAGGATTGTTTAAAATTTCAACAATGTGTATTTTGAGTTAATTGATATTTTCATGAATAACATACTATATTTAATCCTTCATGTTCAAAGGACTCCATGAATCCAATCAATTAATTGTTTGCCATTTACAACCTTGCCATAAATCTACATTGCTTGATAACCCTGAGTTTAATGTTGAATGAATGATTATATGCATTGAAATTCTCTTAAAGATATGCATCTCCTGTGTAGATCATGATCCCACCTTACATTGTGCACATGCATTTGAGGAAAGTTATAGGTAAGTAATGCCTCCCAATCCTCACACTCCTTGTCAACATTGGTTACCTTTAATTCCTTCCCAAATTATGAATTAGAAATGGAACCTCATTGATGGGTCTAGTTTGAAATAGCCCAATATTTTTGCTTAAAATTTTTAATGCAAATGAACATGCTACATCACATCCCTTATCATGATGATTTCTAAAACCATGTTACATTCTAAAAAGATCTTGAACAATTTTTTTTAACCACATAATAGGACAACAAACAACATAAAACTTTGGAACCAACATTGAGAATTAGTGTTGAATCTTCACGCCATGTTGGGTGAACAAATAAACATCTTATGTTCAACATAATTTTCATTGGAGCACAAAAAGGGCCATGTTTTATGATTTGAATCTTTCAATTGTATTCACAAAGTTATTCTACAACATAATTCAAACTTTGAAACACAAAAATCAACCAAACACAAGAAATAATGGTTTGCACATGGCTTATAAACCTCAAGGGCCTTGCAATGGAAAAAAATCTACATAGCAATGGGCCATTGGCATCTCATTACACCTATAGCATGGCCATCTAACATTAAACACAAAGAGTAAATCAAATGATATTTTGAAATAAACTTATGTTAATAAACTTTCCATTTTTTGACTTGAAGTTGTTTGAATATATGAAAAGCATGAAGGTTTTTTTTAACATTTCTTAAAGGTCATTGAAACATAGAGTGAGGTCATTAAATCATGGCCATATTTACAAGCCCAAACTAATTCTCATATTATTTTGAAATGTTAAATCATGTGTGAATACCAACAATTGGGAATAGTTATTATCTTTCCCCATTTGAACCTTCATGCCGATGGTTCCAGTCACCTTCACAACATGTTTTCTCATTCGAGAACTTGTGTTTTTCTAAGGGACTTTTCATCTTACCCCACATCAAAAAAATCTTTTCATTTTAATGACAACTTCCAAAAATGAGATGGGCCAATTTTCCTTAAGATTGTGTTTGGCCCAAGTTGAAAGAGGAGTATTATGTGAAAGAACTTTTTTTCCCAACCATATTATTACTTATCCTTTCACACACAATGAAGTTGTGAAGAATGAAAAAGATGCAATTAAACATGATGTATCATGCAATAAGATTACTATTTTTTCAACAAACCATATATATGTACTTAACATATCTTCCAACAAGATAATTGGGAAGTGTTAGAGCAAAATATCCATCTAAAATGTAAAAAATTCATAGTGATTCAATTATCAACATGGTGTGAAAAGATCTTTGATTTCACATTCTTCCATATTCAATTATTAATTCATTTATTAATCTATTAATTGAACATACTAACAACTAATGCTTAAAATCATTAAGACACATTATTATTATTTTATCTTTTTTGATATTAGGGATTAACGCATGCCCTATATTAATTATATTATTGCTTTCATAATAAACATAATAATATTATAAATTTAATTACATTTTTATTTACTTATACATTTATTTATATAATAACCAATATTTATTACCCTACTTTTTGCTTGTGTATTTTGTAAATTCAAAGAAAAATGTGCCCCTAATTCACGATGTATATTGACTTAGTAGGATCAAATTTTATTAACCACCCTTTACATTTTACCAAGTCGCAATAAAAGTTTCTAAAATGAAAAAAAAACTAAATATGAACTCTAATTAATGGGAATTACCATAACCACTAAATTCAATAACACACTACAAAACAATGTGGTTTTTCACACACAAAAGGTTACAACTTGTGACATGTGTGAAGTAAGCTTTATTGTTTCATCCATTACAATGAACAAAATGTGGTGTTTATTGTGGCATTATGCATATTTTACATTAAAATTGCAATTTGACATTAAGTTATGGCACATACTACATTTGTGTAAAAATACAATTACCAAAATCTAATTAACCTATTTTTGTAACAATAATCAAAACAATAAAATACAAAACACATTGAATTTTTAAAAAAGGATATATATTTTTTAATGCAAAACCATCAAACTGATCTTAGTGTAATGTTTGAATGAGAAAAGCTTATTAAATTCCTCTTATTGAAACCTTGAATTATTCGCAAAATCTCCCGTAGTCAAAAGATCAATTTTGACACCCTTCTAAAATTACATGACATAACCTGAAATCATTCACACAATAAGAAAGTGCAATGTTACACCAAACATTCAATTCAAATTGGAATCTTTTCATGTTGCATGCATCTTTTATCAAAAAATTCACGAAAGGCGACATGCTTATGTGTTACCCTTATTCCACTAAGAAAATGAAGACCAAAAAATATATACAATTCACATATCTATCTACGAAGGAAAATAGTTTGTTTTGTTTGCTTTTCATAGCAAAATCTCCAAAACCATGGTTCCTCCCATTGCACTCTTGGTATCATTGAAAAGCTCTCAATGAATAGAGGTTCAATAAGTGATTTGGTAGTGTTTAGATTTATATTGCAAGAGTTATTCAATATTGAGCAAATTGTCAAAGAAAAAATTTAAAAATCAAAACTAAATATTTTAAGTAAATTCAGGTGAACTTTTCAAATTGTTGGAAAGTCCTCAATGAGTGGGATTCCTTGGAGGTGATTTCATAATTTTTAGACCAAAGATGTGGGGGGAGAGATATGGAATATTGAATCATTTTTGTTATAAAAAATTAATTAAAAGATAAAATCAATCTTTTCACAATTGACCTCTATCATCAAGGTCCTATTCACACTAGTGATTTATTTATTTTGTGGTGAATTTTCACCATTTTACAAAAAGTATTTTGAAAAAGAATATTTTTGTCATAAATTTACTTTAAAAAATCGCCATGGTTGCCTACAATATGAAAAAGAGCTTAAGATTTTCTATTTTAAAAATTTGGCTAAATATACTTATTGATGATTGCCACTTGAGCAACATCACAAAAAAATTTTAATTAAATTTTTTTTAAAAAATCACTGGTTCACACTTGGGCCACAGCACAAGCCACACTAGTATTACCTAAATCTACAAAAACACAAAGATTTCCACACCCTCTCAGCATATTGTCAAACAACAGGAGAGCAAAATCTACATTTCTCATAGAAATTGTGATTCATCTTTTGGTAGATTTCATATTCCTAGTTTTGTGGATAGAAGTCAGATCGAGAGTCAGCTTTCGAAGATACATGTCGGCAGCAAAATCATTAGAACAACAAAAGATCCAGACTGTAAATCTAATGCATACGTAGATTTGATTTGTTTTCCTACCTTGTTTCGTAGATTCTGGTTTTTAGGGTTTGGAGCTTCGTTGCAACAGTAGATTTGATATGCTTTTCTACCTTATTCGTAGATTCTGGTTTTTAGGGTTTGGAGCTTCATTCGACGGTCCTTGCGTATGCGCAAGCTTGAGTCGTAGTTCGTTGCTTTTCGCGATTTTCCTCGGTTTGCTGCTGCTGTCCTGGTTCCAGTTTTTGTTGTAATCTGAACTTGGGATTTGGCGTTTGTTTTTTTTTCTTTTTTGGTGCAGAAATCTGTCGGATTGGGTGTGTTTTCTTTGGTGCAGGAAGAAAGGGAGAGAGGGCGGAGTGCAGATTTCTAGGAATGCGAGTGCTTGTGAGGCAAAATGAGAGAACGTGATGAGGAGGAGGAGGATATATTCGATTCGGTTGTGAATCTCGAGGGATCTCATCTGCAACAAGGATTTGATGATGGATTCAGAGACGGTGTGGCGGCAGGAAAGGAGGAAGGGAGGGAAGTAGGGTTGAAGACGGGGTTTGAGCTGGGAGAGGAGATCGGATTCTATCGAGGCTGTTGTGATGTTTGGAAAGCAGCCATCGAGAAAGACGCCAATGCCTTCTTCTCTGCGAGAGCACAACGGAACGTCCGCCAGTTTGATGAGCAACTAATTTCTTATCCGCTTCTGAATCCGCAAGATGAAAGACTTCAGGACCTCGTCGACACCATTCGCGCCAAGTTCCGTGCTATTATGTCTATGTTGTCGATCCATCTTGACTATGAAGGATATCCTAAACCTAACCTTGCTGATGATGCATCGTTTTGAGGATTGTCGGGAACAGTTTCCGGCGTTGTGGCACATACCTTTGGAGAAGACATTGCTTGCAGCAGCTTTCATAGACAATAGGTAAAGAGTTTAAAGAGTCTTTCCTATACTGTGATTTACTGCCAGAGTTCCCAGAGCTCCTGAAGTACAATTGTAGCTCAAGAAGGTTCATCTGCTTTTCTACCACCAGAACCTCACCGTGTAAATGGTACCTATACAAGTGACCATAACTATGCTACAGTCTACCTGGTGTTCAACTCAGTGCGTTCTTTCTTTTATGTACAGTTGGGTTTCAAATGGAGTTGTGGAATCTCAGGCCTTTGCAGCTCTTGATCAAGGTACACACCTTTGCTCTGATCTCTCAGTTTCTTTGGGTTCTCACTTGTAATTATAAAAGTCTAGTTTAATCTCAGAGGTTCTAGAATCCTCATTATGTGGTAGCTTCAACATGTGAAAGTGAGAAGTTAATCTTTAAGGCACGAGCATCTAAGTGGAATTATCAAAACAATGATACGGAAGGGTCAAGTGCTGATTACTCTAGGAGCAAGGGTGCGTAGCTTTTTGAATGACTTCAACAATGTCATTATTTTTGTATATTTGTTAAAAACATCATGGGAATGATCAGGCTATGATGTCTTTTTGGGCAATCTTTGGAGATAGTTTGATAAAAAGTTATTTAATGATTTGTGGTCTGCCAAGAACATATAATATCAGTAAGGTTGCACTTTACACTAAGATCAAGCTCAATACCTTGATTTGAGTGTTACTAAGCTCCTTAATATGGGTAGACACCTCCTTTGTATTGATAGAATTGGAAAGTCCTGATGGAGAAATGGAAAGCAATGTGAGCAAGACTAGATACTAAGGTTATTACCAGTTGATCAAACCACGGTGGTTGTATAAGTGTGCTATGAAATCCTTTCCTGTTGAGTGACAATGCTATAGATAACAAGCTTGCTCGAGAAGCTGAACACAAGGAACACTTGGGAACATCGGTGGAAGCAGGAAGCTGATAAGTAGACATTGGACTAGATAGCACTTAATTTTTTAAATAAAAAAGTTCCTGTGGACAGTGGTGGATTGTGATTGTTTCTTGTTTTCCATCATGACCATGTTTGTGACGGGAGGAAAAGGTATAGGAATCAACACCATCTGTGTGCATTGAAATTTGTTTTTGCTGATCTCTACCTAACCATTTAAGGTCTCTACACCAGAACTTCGAAAAGACAACACTAATTTCGATTGACTCAGAGAAATATGGTTGTACATGAATTTGTCTGCATTTTCATTTGTTAAATGCACAAAATGTTTTCAAATCACTGAAATTTCTGAGAGAATTGTTGAGAGAACTAATGTTCTTATTTGAAGTCTACAATCACAGAAACTAGAAAGCTGCACAAAAATGAATAAACCATAGAACTGCACTGATTTATGATTAGCAAACTCGGCCCCACACAAGGGAATTCTACGTACTGTCACTTTGGGTTGCTTACTCTATGCTCCATCATGAACACCATCTCCACATTGTTGATATCCAGGTCTCAAAATGAAGATTATTGGATTGGTAGCTGACAAGCTATGAAAAATTTAGAAAATTCTCCACAACCTGAATTCTAGGTAATTGAAAAATGAAATGTGTCACAAAAGGAGATTCCAAATATTAAAAATGAGATAGATCCCAAAACCAGATCAAGTATTGAAATCTGAAATAGATTAACAAAAGAAAGACTAGGGCAGGAATTGAAACATGAGATAAGTCATATAGATTGTGAAAATGGAAACTGGATATACCAGGCCACGATATCAAAAACGGAATTTCATGAATGATTGCTCACTGGAGAACAACGCTAAAATTTTGAACCACAGATGGTGCTTTCATGGTGGTAATAATAATAACAATAATAATCAAACCAGCAGCGAGCCCTTGAAACTGTTGCAAGTCCTCACTCCGAGGAGTCCAGAGTCCATCAAAAGGCGTTAAATCAGCAACACATCTTTATTGCAAGCAGTACCAAAATTACCACCTGTCTCCTTTTCTCCTTCTCTGCCCTAGCCCAATCTCAAAAAAGGTCGATGCTGCCCAGACACTCTTTGGTCCCAAACGTAACCTAATCCACGTTTGGGGCCAAACTTGCATAATAGGACCCAAAAGTATGTCAGGGCAGCAACAAGAGGAGTCTGGGCAGCAGCAGACACATCTTGTTCTGGGAAAATGGTCAGTCAGGGAAAACAGGAGCAGGGAGTACTTTTGATCTGCCTTGCAATAAAGACATGTCGCTGATTTAAGGTCTTCTGAGTGGAGAGTCCAGGGTCAAGGTGTGTCAGTTTTTACTCATACTAGTACGCACATGAAAGCTAACAATTGATCATATTATTGCTATAGTTTCATCACAATTCAGCTGGGCTGTCATGAAGATCTTAGTTAACCTTGTACTATCTTCCTGGATGATCCGCCACTAGAGATGGTTGTCAACAGAAAGTTCTAAAATATTACAGAATTGTGTTGAGTTAAGTCCGTCCAGGAAGTCACAAAAGTTTCAAATGAAGTAATAATTAAGTGAAGCACCCATGAGCTGAGGGCGTCATTAATATTAATGTCCCATTTCCTCCTTATATTACGCCTGACAAGATCGTTGCAGTGTTTTTTGATCTGTTTCCTTGCACCACCACGCGCCCCGACAATGGGATATTCAAACTTGGGTGGAAAAAAAAGGGAGACTAGTGGAACGGCCTCCAACTGGAATAAAGAATCGAGAACGTGAGTGCTGCAAACAAACGCGTGCTAACAGTATGCCTGATCGATCAGTGATATGAGTCCTGACTCCTGACTCACTCACTCACTGACAGACAAACTGATCACTGGACTGACGAGAGTGCACACTGAATTTCATTCAATCTGCAAATCTCAAGATCTTGTACTACTCTGGAAATTCAATCACCTGCGGTTAGTACTGAGATATGTGAATGATTTGGCTTCATTATTTTCCAACTACCCAACGACCCCGCTGATTAAAGAATGAAGAATGATCGTGCCCTTTTCCTGATCTGAAGGACTTGGGAGGTTCTAATCAGTGTTCTTCTGGGCAATTTTGTGATATAGCTAAACTGGCGATGATCCACAGGAAGATTTAGCCAAATCTGGCTACAAGCTAAATATGAAAGTAATTTTTTTTTTTAAAACGTCCTTCTACATTTCTTACTACCTACTTGAACCATTTATAGAAATATGAGATTTTTCTTAAATTTAGTTCAAATTTAGGCTATTGAAAATCTTTAAAAAGCACCTGATTTTAGCTCTTTTTATTTTTAATACAGCATTTTGGCTATATAGTGCATAGCCAGAAAAAGGCTGGTTCTAACTTCTAAGTTCTAATATTCTAACCAGTGTTGGGCGAGTATCAAGTTAGAACCTTGGTATATAGATTGGTAGTGGTCCTGGTGTCCAAGGACCAATCAAACTTGTATGAATCAACCATGATTTTTTTAATTTTAAAAAAATGGTAGCCTAAGTGGCAATCCTCCATAGGAAGATGTAGAAAAAGTGGCTGATTGTCCCTAAGAATATTTAGCCAATCTGGCTATAAACCATATATGAAACACAACACATGATGTAACCAAAAAAAAGAAAACCTCAATGTTGAATAACTCCAAGTTTGCCTTGGAGCTTTATGGTGGGCACTTGTTCATCAAACATTTGTATCTCCAAGGTATTTTACTTAGTCAAAATCCAATTGGTAAGAGAAAGCATGGAGTTCCAATGTACTTTGATGTTGTAAAAGATCTTCAAGGTTTTGTGGTCCAAAAATTCACCCAACTTGCATGTGCTCCAAAACAAGCTCAAGGGACATGCAATAGTATATATACAAAGATTGTAACAAAGTTTCAATTTGGGGCACTAGTGGCAATTTCAAAAAAGTTCAAATGACAAGGTTAGTCCAATGGGCAACATAACGCACTCCCAAGTATGAAGGAGGCATGTTTCTCCCTTAATTACACTTCAACACTAAATCTAGCACCTTGGAAAACCAACACACCATCAACACCAAAGTTTATGAATTTGGAAGCTAAGATAGACTCAAAAAGGCCTCCATACTACAACATATTTATTGTTATCACCTTAGTTAGGTTGTTTACAATAACTACAAGCACCATACAACCATGGTTCCAATGGCAATAAAATGGGTATGGGCTTCCAACCTTCAACAACATAAACATCCAACCTTAGCAATCAACTTAATGGTCATTTCGTCAACTTACATTAAAATAAACCTTACCATTTGAATCCAGTGACAAAAAAATTCAAACTAATATATGGTAGATTTTGCATAATCTTTTGTATGGTCATCATTGGAGAATTTCAAAAACAATTCTTAAAACAACTACCTCAATTTCAAGCATAATTATTTCACTTCTTTCCTAGAAAAATTACCTTCTTTCCTACTAACTTTCCTACCCACCAAAAAGGACATGAAAAGGCAAATTAACACGTGCCTTTTCACACCCATGATTTGCAACTCGGGCCCTACATTGTTGTGCATTACCAATGATGATCAATTTTATTTTTGTTCATACATTCCCATATGTTTTCCAATAGCTCATCATTGTTTATGTTAATTCCAAATATAATTTGAATTAATATGTGCATGCAACTGGTCACAATTCAAACATTTGTGTCATTTGAATGATGTCAAGGGATGTTTGGCACTTGAAGAAAATCAAACAATTCTTTCATGCCTTTCTATTTTATAATTGGACATTCATGTTTCAAAAGTTGATTAAACTATCACAAATTGTACAAATTCACATTTACTCAATTTCAATTCTAGCTTCTATTTTATTTTTAAAAATATCCCTACCATGCATTATCATAAATTGACATTTGTTCTTGACATGTTGGTAAGTTGAATTGATGTAGTATTACCCCATAAGTACCCTTGACCTAACAATAGTGACCTTGTGGCCCTTATGCACATTTAAAGGCCATTGAACTTTAATATAACATGAAACACATTAGTGAAAATCCTAAACATGTAAACATTGTCATCTTACCTATAGTGAATTCACAATTTGATAATTAAGACATATCAAAAAACAAGTTTCAACTCCCATTTTGCCTTCCTAAGTTTTTTATCTTCCAAACAATTTGGATTAAAATTTATAAAAGTAACACAATTGGTTTTTTCTTTAACACTAATTTAGTTCTAGAGGAAGAAGTAGCAATTGTCATTTTACACATTGAAGCATCATGCAATTTGGGGCTAGAAGTACGATTTGTTACTACTACAACAATTGAACCAATTTTGGAGAATGGCTTAGACACATTAAAATAAGGCTTAGAAGAAAAAATGATGAAAATTGAAGTTTGTAAGTGATATCAATGAAGGCATCAAGTTTACAATTCAAAGGACAAAATTAAGCACATTCATCAAAATCAAAATGTAAAATGTGCATACCTAACGTGCTCCCAAGTCCCAAGTTAGCCCCAAGTTGGGACTAAATCATTCAAATTGCGGAATTTCTGGATTCGGGGCACGCTCCCAACTTCTAGCACTAAAGGGGGTGAGAGGGCGTGTTAAAAGCTCCGGGATAAACTAGGAAAAGGGACAAGCTTACTCAATTACACAGTCCTGCATCCAAATCAACAAGTTGGTTAAAACTCATTCTGCACCCTTTTGGTGTTGAGACAAATCACGAGCTACCTTGGACTCACTTGACTCACCACGGCCCGGACTCGGGAGAAGCCACCACCTTCCCCCATATAGTATTCTTTGTAGCTCTCCGTCGCACTTGCATCCAAATGGCTCTTTTTCCCGGGACTCCCAAAGTGGAGTCCCGAAACTATCTCAATTTAAACTCCCGGGACTTTGGACGCTCATAACTCCTCACCCCAAACTCGGATCGGAACAAGGTCTAAACCAAAGTTGTAGCTCTTCTCGAGAGCTTTCCAACAATGTGTCGCACTTCACCTGCATGCACCAGAATCGGGTCGATTCCCGACTTTTAGTGGTCGGAACTCAAACTGCCAGTTTGACTCCCGACCCTTCTTTTAACCATAACTTGTGCTGCAGATGTCCAAATGGCTCATGTGAGGCCATTTTGGACATCTACACT
>Ga0116227_10011682_pt1 | contig 14651 bp, 14 predicted proteins | sample S1TSphgellanicum_FD_89693 | JGI IMG/M metagenome (GOLD analysis project Ga0116227, IMG submission 89693) | Host-associated microbial communities from peat moss isolated from Minnesota, USA - S1T2_Fb - Sphagnum magellanicum MG | ecosystem: Host-associated > Plants > Peat moss > Unclassified... | reverse complement strand
CATAATCACAAAAGGGTTACCCTGTCCTCCCAAAAAGTACTCGGTGAGAATTTCGAATCACTTTTGGGTTACCCGGGCCGACAGGGTAACCAGAATGTGGGGGGGGGGGGGGGGGGGGGGGTGGGGGGGGGCGGGGGGCTAGTAAATTGTTACTAGTAGTGCATAGCAATAGGGAGCCCAAACGAAATATGAATAGGTTTCTATGAAAGCTTCATCTAATAACTATGTAATTAATGAATCACCACTAACGTCCTTTCATTTTTTTTTCATTTTTTGGGTTTGTTTTTGTTATTTTAATTAATTAATTTATTTTAAGGTTTTTTTTTGTTCTATTCTTAAAAAAAGGCTCCATGAGCTTTTGTTTCCTTAAGGTTTTGGGATTTTAAAAAATAATTAATTAAAAAAAATTATGTTTTAATATAACTCCCTCATTGCATCACCTATCGGTTTAAAAAACCCTTTGTCCTCATTGTTCTAGCCTTTACATTTTAGGTGGCTGTTTGAGGCATGTTAAGAGCGTTCACCTTCTTACTAGTTTCGTTTCTTGAGCTAGCCAAACTATTTTATTTTTGTAGGTATCCTCCCTTCTTGTGTTTCTCCTTGGTTTCATTCCTTTTGCTTCTTAGGGTTGGCTTTGGGTTCAATTTAACTCCATTTTGGGGCTATTTGAATTTTGTTTTGTGTGCCTTCATTTGTTCCATAGGATCCTTCGAGCCATCAAGGATGAGGTCAAACAAGCTTTTCATTTACCACTTGATCGAATTGCTCGAGACCTGACGAACAAGTTAACATGGTTCCTTTTCCTCATGTTGTTCCATTAGTGTTTGTGTTATACTCGAAGAGATCATTCATGTTAATGAATGGTTTCTATTTGTTTTAGGAAGTTTATGGTAGGCGATTAATCTTTTTTTTAGGAGGAATCTTCACGTGCCTCATGTGTGCCTCATTTCACCATTCATGGGAAGATTCTTCGACCATTCATTTTTACTAATGTTTAATTTTAAAGAAAGCTGGTGAGTACAGTTGCACTACTAAAGTTTTTAGTCCATGACACCAACTATTCCTTTTGAAGACACCATTGCTGCTTTACACTAGCTTCACACCACTCCCTCAAACCTTGTCCCTCCACCTATTTTTGATTATTAACGTGAACACACCTTTGTCATAGATAGGATTTTTTTTGCGCAAACCTTAACCAATGTTCCCTATTTATTTTCAAGTGGGCTTTTTGGGATGGTACATGAACATTTTTCAAGATGTTTCATATAAGAGGACCTATCTTCAAGGTTTTTAGAATTATTTTAAGCTACTACTATTGTTGTTCATGGGGATATCCTTATGTCGATGGCCTTAATGCTGGGGCTAATAGATTGTTGGCAATGACAAGCATTGTCCCCTTTACCATGTTGCTTTATGATGTTCATTCTTCTTTTTACTACTAGCATGGGTGGCATGTGGAGGGGTACAACATTATTGAATCATCTTTAAACATGAAGCATGGTGATTCCCTAGGAGGTCTTTTATTTACTTTGGCCCATTATTGGATTCTTTTAAAAACCAACACACATGCCCCAAGTTGCGTTTTTCCATCCCTAGTGGACGATACCCACATCATGGGGTCTATGAGTGAGATTACTCACACCTTTGACCATTTTTCAACCCAATTAGCCCTAGTTGGGTTTAGGGTCAAAGTGTCAAAGTGCAAGCTTTGGAGTCCATCAGGGATCTTTCTAGGCATAAAAATTCCTCAATGTTACATTTTGGTCATATATGGTTTATGCATATTGAGTGTGCCAATGGGTTCTCAAGATTTGCCACACATTTTTTGGATGAGGTTTTATTTTAGGATGTGGCACATATTGATGATCTTATTCTCTTGGGAGACGCCCATGTTGTTTTAGGCATTTTGTCTTGATGTGCAACTTTTTGACCTTTTTATTTCACATGGGTAGTACCTCTTTCTTCCTTCCTATATATTTTGGTAGGTTTCAATAAAAAAATTATGCAAGTTTGTGGGGACATTGTGGGTCTAAGAGCGTGGGAATCTTTTCAAGGCCTTTCAACGAGACGTTAGGTTCAACTACTAATATATTTTGGTGGTATAACCCTTCTCTTTATGGAGGATTATGTCCCTTTTTTTTTTTTAAGGAATTAAATTTTAATGACTTTGTATTTGTGCTTTAGGTTTCATATTTTCGATAGACCCGTTTTGGAGGAGTATGTTTCTCAGGTTGGGGGGGCCACATTTGCTTTAGTCATGTTTATGTGTAGCACGAGATGGCCTTCCTTTTGTAGCAAAGGAGATGCACCCTTATTTTGAGAGTTTGGTAGTTTCTAACACCCTAGGTCTATAGGTAGTTTTGATGGACATCTATCATGACACATCCCTTAGGTTTATTTTAGAGGATGATTCCATTTTTTTAGCATCCAAAGCTCACATTCATTTTTGTTCGAGCAAGGGGCTAGGGTTATGGTTGGTTATTAAGCCATTTATTTATTTATTATACATTGCACACTTTACTTTCACTTCAACGTTCCATTTTCATTTTGGTTTAATTCAGCCCTCGATGTCTAATTTTCTCAAGTGTGAGTGTGGACACAGGTTGGAAACATTTGGCACGCACTTATTTCATTGCCCATTTGGAGGTTAACAAATAGCCACACATAATGCCATTCGAGATGTCATGTATGCTTTTGCTCGAGAGAGTGAGCATGTTGTATGGAGAGAATGGTGGTATGTTTTTATGTCATGAGTTTTATCATGAATCGATTTTTACATGACCCATGAGTTTTATCATGAATCGATTTCTACATGACCCCAGAGGACCAAGTCTTTATTGTCGATGTGGTGGTTGTGGACTCAACTTGGGAGATGGTGGCTTCAAGTGTCATTAGTCGACTAGTAGGTGTAGATGGAATTTAACGCCATTGCTAATATTCACAAGTATAGAAGGTTTCATGAGGGGCATCACATTATTTTGATGGCCATGGAGGTGCACGTTGCACCCAAGCATGATATGGATTGTTTCATCAAGGATCGAACTCGTCTTTTTCATGATAGACGATCAAGAGGTCATTTATCCTTCTATTTTTGCATTCAATTTTTCAAGCTATGTGTTAGTATTATTCTTTAGCCTTTGTTATAAAGAGGAAGATTGTTTTGGCGGGTGATGCTTGTTCTAGGCCTCCCATTACTTTTAGATCTCACGATTTGCATGTAGGCGATAACAGAGGGGTTGTGGGTGAAATAGCTTCCTACCATGAAAGGCACTAACTTTTTCCCTTTTTTTTGTTTCCCGGGGGCCTTTTTCCCTTTTCTTGGTTCCCATGAGTTGTGTGTCTTTTGGCCTTTCTTTGGCCTTCCCTTGCCATGGTTCTAGCCATCAATCTTTTATTGGGATTTTGTGAGTTTTTTTTCATTTTACTTTGAACCCTAAAAGGGAAGGAATCAATCCTTATTGCAGACAATACAAAAAGTACTCTCTACTTCTTTTTTCTCCTGGTTGTTTAATTGCCCAACCAAGATGTGTGAAGTGATGACTAGACAGCGATGGCTATTTATCCAAGTTTTACACATCTTGGTGCTGCCCAGACACAAATTTTGTGTCTTATTCTAACATAGTGTGGTCATGTAGTGGAGCTTAGCAAGCAGAATAGGACTCAGGCTTTGTGTATGAGCATCATCCATCTTATCTAAGGGCAAAAAAGAAAAGAAAAAACAATAATGGGTGGGTCCTTAATAAGGACCCATTTTGCTAATTTAATGTCCTCCCCTAAAAGGTTTAGGAGTGAAAGTGACTTTGGCAGATTGACTTGTGGCCACAAAAACAAGGGGTGTGTCACACTATGGCCTTGCCATTTAAATTAAAAAGTGTCTTCAAGCAAAAGAGGAATTATGGAAACTCAAGTACTTCACCATGCAAAAATATAACTTCAAAAAATCTTCTGAAAAAAACCATAATCCTTCAAGATATTATAACCATAAAATTAATGTCAAGTTTTAACACAAGCCAAGATATCATGTTTCAAATATCTTTCTATAAAAATAAACGTATTATTACCTAGGGGCCAAAATCCCTTAAGCTACTATATTCTATAATGAATCTAAACACAATATCCTTGCCTTGGTAGGCAAGGCAAACAAACAAGTCATCATAACTAGAGATCCAACAATCAGATGTTTGTGTAATGGTGCAAACCATGACAGACTGAAAAAAAAATTTGTTGTCACATAACACATCAATTAGGTGTAGCCAAGATCCAGTAGCCAGAGAAGATCTCGGTGCAACCTAACCCATCCAAAACCAATTATTCCCACCCAAGAGATTTGAAAAATCCTCTGTACCCATGAATCCAACAATGGTCAGATAGTTAATTTTCAATGTGTAATCCGTAGTGTGATTCATATTAATTAGTTCATGGGTGTGCTCACATTTTTTGTTTTTGGTTTTTTTGGAAGGGGCCACATTGATTGGCCCATCACCAATTTCTTTGGAACATTGGGCACTTCCCAATAGAAGCACTTCTTTGGAGTCTTGGACCCCAGTTCACAAAATTGAAGCAAATGTGCTTCACTATGGCCTACCTTTTCAGTTTTCATACATTGGAGTTGAACTTTGAGCAAACCATATGGGACAAAATTGAGGTGCTATTGGGAATGTCTTGGGAACTTGAGGAACCCTTTGGGAACCTGATTGGAACACATTAGGAAGGGCCCTCCGCCCCCCCCCCCCACTAAAGAAAAAAAAACAAAAAATTGACCCACTGACCTTTGGATCTGGGCACAGGAAAAATCTTCTTTGAGTGGTGAAAATGTGGGAGTTTGGGGGCTTCCAAGAAATCTGATGGTCAAATCACCAACTTAAGTAGGTTGGTTGGTGATTGAACACTTAAGCACTCAGGGTAGGCCGGATCCAAGGGGAGGGCTCTGTGGTTTCTGGTGTCCAAACAAAACTTGAACCCCTCCTCTTGGTGCATCTGAAACATCAACAATCGTTGAAAACAGATTAGAAATGAGAAAGTTATGGCCCCACAAAGTAAAGGGGTCAAGAACTCAAAAAAACAAACCATCAAACATTACAAAAGTCGATTTTTGAACACCCAAACAATTCTTTGTATATTCTTCTATTGTTATAAGAGTTCAAAGATGATTTATAGAATTTTAGGTGGCATTCCTATAACATTTTAAATTGTTTAAAATGAACAAGAAATAAGAAAGTTAGAAGCTTTGAAAGTAGGAGGGGTCCAAAAAGAAGAAAAAAAAAAGAGAAAAAAATGCATTTTGTGAGTTGGAAAGCTTTTTTTTTCTTGCTATTTTTTCATTACTCCTTTTCATTTGCACTTCAAAGATGATTTCTAAAGTTTGAGGTAATGCTCTCATAACATTTTAAATCACTCAAAATGAAGCATAGATGATGAAGATTTAAAGAAGTGATAGAGTAGTGATTGATAATGAGTAGTTTTACCCTACTCATTTCCCTTTGCACTTCAAAGATGATTTCTAGAGCTTGAGGTAGTGCTCCTATAACATTTTAAATCATTCAAAATGATACACATATGATGAAGATATAAAATAAGTGTTTGATCATAAGCAGCCGATCGATGATGGGCTGATCTACCCTAGAGCAAGAACCCCATTAAAAGTTTTAAAATAAAAAAACTGACCTGCTGATCTTAGGATCCGGGCACGTGCAGAATCTTCATCAAGACAGGGGAAATACCAAAGTGGGCAGGGAAAAAAACACCTTAAAGAAAGTAGAAGAAAAGGAAAGAAAACTGACGCACTGACCTTTGGATCTGGGCACGGGTAGAGCAACGGGGGGCCTTGATCTGATGGTCAAATCTCCAACTACTACAGAAAGAAACCCAAGAAAAGAAAGAGAAAGAAAAAGAAGAATGGACCCCCACTGACCTTTGGATCCGGGCATGTGCAGAATCTTCTCCTAGACAGGAGAAAAAACAAAAGTGGGAAGAAAAAAGCAAGCCTGAGCAGGTACCTGATTTTCAGAACTGCCCAAAACCCTAATTTTTAAATTTTTTTTTTGAGAATTTGGGAATTTGGGGGGTGGGGGGAAGGTCTGATGGTCAAATCTCCAACCAGAGCAAGAAAGAGACAAAAAAGAGAAAAAAGAAAAAGAAAAAAAGAACTTACCCACTGACCGTTGGATCCGGGCACGGGCAGAATATTGTTCAAGAGAGGCCCTTCCCCAAAAGAAAACAAGTGGGAAAGAAGAGTGAAACCCTAAAAGAAAGCAAAAGAAAGATTCTCTGCTGCTGCAGCAGGTGCAGCAGTGGCAACAGTCGTTGTTTGTTTGCTGTTGCTGCTGCTGTTGTGGCCCGACGGACAGAGTCGGTGGGGGAGCGGGTGGGGCGCAGCAGGCAGACTTTCAGGCGTGATTCCATGACGAGGGACGAGAGAGAGAGAGAGAGGGGTTCACCACTGTTGTACACTAGCGTTTATGTCAGAAGCTTTCGGACCCGGTCTTGAGGGAAGTCTTGACAGAGATTGTCGTGCAAGCAGAGACGATGCTGTAAGGATGATGGCAAACCGGTGGTTGGTCGGTGGGAAGTTAGTGTGACTCGCGGCTTGCGTCGCTTAGTTTGTCACTGTGCGTTTTTCTTTGCTTCCTCCTCTCGCTCCTCATCGTCTTCCTTGTTGTTTTTCATCTCCAACAAGCTTTGCTTTAAGAGCCAGTCGGTTTATCAGTCCGTTCACAGGCAATTTGTAATCCCCCGCATCAGACATTGCCGCCGCTGCTGCTACTCGCTCACCACTGTTTGTCTTTCGTTGGTTCTTCATACGATTGTTGGCTGTTGGCTCTCTCGGACCCCCCCACCAATAGAATGCCCCATGGAATTAGGGTTTGCGGATGGAGACGACAGGCAATTGATTGACACAAGTAAGAGCTTCTTCAAGAGTGATGGATGGATGGATACGTAACCCTCATTTTTGTTGTTGTGTTGTTTCTTTGCATTCCGTTTTCTTGTATGTGTGTGGAGATGGATAGATCATCTTCGGAATGTGAGGCTCCTTTTTGGGCTTGGATCTCCTCTTTTGTTTAGTGAGAATCTTTCTGAGAGTGTGTGCGTGTGTGATTTGGTGTTGAATTTTTTTCTCTTGTGTAAGTTTCTAAATGTTGAATTCAGTGCTTTGGTAGCTGCCACAGCATTGTCTTGCCATTGCACCGTCTTGTCAATTGCGGGCTTTTTGCCCTCTTTTTGGATCTGAAGAGTTTTTCTCCACATGTCTGATGGCTTGGAATGTTGAGCATTCTATCTTGGAGTTTCTCTTAGTTTTGACTTCCCTTCAGACAGCATCCTACCCTTTTTTTCTCTCTCTCAATCTTCTGCTCTCCCTGCATTTTTCTGGGATCTGAGGACATGGTTTTGAACAGCTTTGTCTTTTCTTGTTGGAATTTCAATACTCATTCTCTTTTGAAGCAATGTGACATTTGAAGCTATATCCGGTTCTCTTTCTATAAGTTGTGTAAGTCTTTGGCAGATTTGGAGTTGAATTAAATTTTTTTTGTTTACTTTGGACTGTGGCACCTTGCTGGTCTGCACAGTGCTTTGAATGGATCAGATTCACTTCATAAGCTTGTTGACACCCATAAAGGCAAAAGCAATTAGGGGGCATTGGAGTAGTAGCACTCGTCTCAAAAGTGAGCACAAGTGAGGTGGAGTCTCTGGTGCAAGGTAGTTTGCAAGATGGAGAGGATGGAGTGATTTGGATTTTGTGTTAGGAGAGAAGGGAGATGTTCTGAGTGTGCACTTGGGATGTGGGGATGACAGGGAGATGGTGAGGAGGAGTTAGAGACTGGAGTGTGGAGATGGAGAAGGGAGATTGGAAGGGTGGGTGCAAGTGGCACCCAAGAAAACAAGGGGAAGGAGTGTGTGCATGGTGTCTGCGGGAGTCACTTATCAAGCTAGTGGCATCTCAGGGAGTAGATGAAGACAACTCTTTTGATGCATTTGAAGAGAAGCTTGATTCAAAGAGGATAGCAAATGGTGGCAGAAGGAAAGAAGGTGAGAGTCACTTTCCTCTTGTGCATCTGCGGCGTTCAAAGTCAGCATGTGATGGGGAGGCCAAGAAAATATCATTACATGTGGGCAACAATCGCATGCCGTCAAAAATAACAAGGTATGGCTTGAAAGGATTACATGCCATTAATTTTGAGGGAGGGAGGGGAGAACAAGAATCAGCAAGAGCTTCCAATGTGCAGAACTTTCACTATTCTTTCAGTGAGAGAAAACCAAACAGTCAGGCCCCAACTTCAAGTGCAAGAGCCAAAAGTTCATGGAAATCAGCAGTTTCCCACATCAGTGCTTTGAAGAATGCCTGGGGAATGTTCTGGAAATCAGAAAAGGGTGACGATGGTCCTTCTCCTTCTCATCTGAAGCCAGAGCATGAAACAAGGGGAAAGCTTGCAGCTATCAATGGTGATCACCCGGGCATCTCTGCCCAGCAACCATTTGTAGTTGCTACTGACCCTAGTCGCTCTAATCGAACCTCTGTTGGCAGCAGGGTTAGCCCTTGGAGCAGCAGAGCATCTCTGTTAAGCCGAAAATCAGTGAGTGGTGTGAATTCAATCCAAAGAAATAGCAACAAGGAATCAAGAGCAGTTTGCATCCCTATTGCTTTACAAGAATTTTCCCAAGAACATGATATTGAGCAAAGTCGAGGTATCAGTTTTGATACAACAGTTGTAGAGGAGAGTCCAAGAAGATCTGGGTTTGAAGGAGATCAATGTGTGGGTTATGGAAGGACTTTGGAAGGAAGTTGTCAAAATCATAATCACAACATTAGATCTTGTTGTGCTCTTGATGCTAAGCAATCTCTCCCCCAATCCAGTAACAAGGCCTCCCCTTGGAGGTTGTTTTCTCTCTCGAGCCCACGAATGCAGGTGCAATCTGATGACCCAATCTCAATGCCCAACATTTTCAAGACCCGCATCAGCCGTTCCATGTCTCTTCAAAAGCCACAGGTAGCTTCACCTCCACTTGATTCTAAGCAAGCAACTGGTAGCATTAAACCTGGTCCATGGTCCAAAACACTATCTAGATCCAGCAGCAAGTGGAGCCCCTTCTCTTCCAACTCCAAGATGAAGGATGAGGCTGCTTGGTTTCCAGAGGAGAGTCCTGGGAGGCTCAAGTGTGTTCTCCACACACAGTCAGCATCGTCCTCCCCATATACATCCAAAGCAGAAGCTGGGAAGCACAGTTCTAGGAGCAGTAAGAGCAGCCCATGGTCCAGTAGCCTCTCACGAACAAGCAGCAAAGCAAGCCCTTTGATCCTGTCATCCAATGCACAGGCCAGAGACCAGAGAGACAAGGTGTTGGAGTGTGAGGCACTGAGCTACAGATTGGATCCTGACAGGCAGATTCATCAATTTTTGCAGTCAAGATCCACCCACTTTCAACATGAGGAGCCAAATGGCTCAGGTGTGCCTGGGACAGGTGATGACGATGGTAGCACATTGAACCCATCTCTATTCCAGAAGTTGAGAAGGCCTACAGGAAGTGTTCAAAATGGTTTTGATTCTTCACCTCTGTACAAGAGGCACCGGTCCATAGCAGTGAGTGGGACAAAGGAATTGACAGGGGTTTGAAACTAAACTAAGCTTTTCTCCACAGGCCACTTAGGGTCTATGTAATATATGAGGAAGGGAAGTGCTCAGAGTGAAGGGAGGAGGTGGAGGATACAACCTTGATTCTGGAAGAAAGACCCATCTGCAAATGAATTTCTGGGTGTGTCGTTGGAAGCTGTGTGACTTCCATTGAAGTCATTGGCCATTGCTGTACTAGTGACATTTCTACCCAAAAAGCTTCTTGTAGGATAACATGGCAACCTGGAAGAATCCACACAATTTAAAGCTTCTTGTGGGGGGTACTGTCTGTTTATTACTCAGTATGCTTTGCAGGAATCCCAAGTCTGCCTGCAATCAAAGCAGCTTAGTGATCCCAACATGAAAGACTTGTTGGTCAACACTGAAAACAGCTGCAACAAAGAGAGAATTGAGGTTCTGAATAGAAACTATTGGGAATGGTATTCAGGGTGTGGAGGTGGCGTACATAAATTTCTTGAACTTGTAATCTTTGTTTTGCCCCCTCATTCTTAGGTAGGTGTTCTCTTCATGGATTTGCAACATCTTTTAGCTCCTCTCCACAAAGCAACAAGTTCTCTGCTGGAGGCTTCTTTTGAATGGTTGCTCAGAATCATCAATCTGTTGGATCCATAATAATTTTAAATTGGTTTCCTTCAAGCTCTCTGCATTTTCACTTCTGAAACTGTTTTTTTCTGGGAGCAGAGCTGTGGAATTTGCAGTTCTGTTCCAGCCTGTGGTTGCATGATTGCTCTGGGAATCAATCCTTTTTTTGTGCTGTGATTGATGATGTACATTTTGCGTTTCTGCCTGCCTGCCTGCTAGTGAGCAAGCAAGCAAATGTTACAGAGCTTTTTGAAACCATGAACTGTTGGATCTTTGATTGCATACTTTCTGCAAATAAAATTCTTTCTGATGATCAAAACACAGATTTCTTTTGTCTCTGCAGCAAACTTGCATGAGTTTTTGCAGTCAAGCTGGTGCATGCAGGTAACAGTGCCTTTCATGAGTGTGCTGACTCCTGAACATAAGTGTCAGAATTGACAGCTGCTGGGCCTTGTTGGAAGTTGCTGTCAATAATGATCAACAAAGATTCTGGGAAGTGTTGTGTAGGAAATGGCCACAGGAGAAATGTGAGCAGTGGCTCGCAAGATCTTTGGAGTGGAGCACAATCTACTGCTACTTGTTCAAGAAGACCACCATGCTTGCACTTGAAATTCCTGATTTTGAACAGGGCATGGTGGTACTGACTGCTGGCAGTGATCCATGTGCACTGATTCCTGATTAGTGAATTTTGTCAAATGCACTTAGTATGCTGCATCTTCTCTTGACACTCTGTTGTATGCTCCTTGAGATCTGGAGATGTATCCTGAATTGGTTCCTTGAGTCTTCTTGTTGCTTTATCCTTTGCCTGGGGAGTTCAAATGCCTCCCTCAATGCTGAAGAATTCAGATCAGGAGCATATGAGTGACTCCATTTGAGGGCATTCCAAAAACAATTGGTGAAGGATTAGAAACAAGTTAGGACAGTAATTTGTTCCATGTTTGTCAAGACTTGCAAGTGCAAAGATCAATAAACATAAAGGCCAAACTGCTATGTGCCAAAACACAAGCTCAAGGTACTGTGATGCATTTCTGTGGAGAAGGATTTTGTGGTTTGCTTCTTTCAGAGCCTTTGGTTTCCATGGAGACTTAAAATTCAAGTTTCTGTTGGATTCTGTTCACAGATTTTGTTCTTGCAAACTTCTGATGCCAGTTCCAGCTTAGTTGTGCTCCATCTTTCCTTGCACCTCTGTAATGGAAACAACTGTGTGTTGAACATCACTTGGTTGAAGTGATTTGGGGCATGTCACTCACTGTTTTGTGCATGATTCATATGCTGTTCCATGTTATGGAATGTGCAGGGTGTGTTTGAGATTTCATCATCAGCCAAGGTTTTGTTCCCCACTCTTGTGAGACTCATATGTTGCAAAGAGATTTCCAACCCATGACTTGAGCAACAAGCCCTCCATGTCTTTAACAGGATAAATTCATGGCTGGTCTTATCCCAACAGGCCCTAGTTTTTCCCTCACTTTCTAACTCTCTGAAAGGAGAAAAAGGGTCTTGAGGGTGACGAGACACCTAGCCACACTTGTGTAGCAGAATTTGGCAAGCTTATTCTTCCTCCCATCCACCTCCATGCCTGTGCACACCAATGAATCTAGCCAGAAATCCACTGATCACCAAGTTGAGCAAAATGTGGATCATCTCCACTGCAAATGATATTTTCAGTCCAACAAGTTTCAGTAATATTTTGTCAATTGCTTCCATAGACACAAAGTCATTCTTGATTAAGATGCAAAATGACCAATTGTCCAGGATCAGCATCTTGTATCAATGCTGGCGATTTCACCCAAGGAATTCATAGTAGGCAATTTAATGCCTGCATTGTGAGCAACAAAACTGCCACCCATAGCCTTTTGTGGTTTAAGTCTCAGAGCACCCACATTGCAAGTGGTTGCGCTTTCAACAACTACTAAGTTGCTCATGGTAGATGCTGCCAACATTATTCAAAAAGTGTTCACATTTGAGAAAGATTTGGTAATGCAGAAGTTGGTAGCCTGGATGGGCCTTTGTCCAATTTCTTTTTGAAATTGGACAAACACATATTGGTCAGGGAGTTGCAAATGCACACTTTGATGTAAGCAGCAGACCATGTCACCACTAACAGCATGAATGTGATTAGTTTCTATTTAGCAAACTGCAGCATTGCATTTTGTATTATGAATCAAGTTTTGTAATCTGAGTGTGTCCTGGAACCATCTTTGGTACTTATGTGAAAAGTCTGACGCTTGTATACATTCATCCCTGCCACAGGTGTTTAGATTTCCATTTGTGAGTCATTATTGAGGAAAAAGCTGTGTCTGGGTTGTGGAGTTTGGACCTCAAGCAGGGATGAGCGGAGACACATGATACCATAGCTCTAATGATATCAGGTGTGAGATAACATGCTCAAACCCTCATGCATATCATTTGTTTGAATCCATGCAATATCTCCTCTGCTCAATATTTGTTTGATTGGTTCCTTCATATGCAAGCTTTAGGATGCATTCTACATGCGCTCCAAAATAGATCCTTGACAGACTGCAAAATAAATAAATGGTTTCATCTCTGTTAAGCTCCAGAACTTTGCAATGAATCTCACACAGACAATTCAATACTCATTCAAAACAAAAAACCATTTGCATGAGGGGATCTCATGATTCAGACAAAAAACACATTGCAAGCATTCAAATACAGAAGGAGAGGTACTACTGATGGGACTGATGATTGATTTTTTGATATTGCTCCAATCTGCTGCAAAAAACAACACCATAGTAAAACCCATCCAAACAGGTAGAGACAACAATAATTGCCATATCTGTGCTCCTCCAAGCTTCCTCAAAATCAAGCATTATTGTTCCCCCCCCACACTCCGCACCTCACATTCATTTCTTATTTTCTCATGATTTCTCAAGCATTCTCACTCCTACAGAAAAACACCATAGCTATGGACCTGTCTAGTCTGTCTGTCATGGATTGTAAAGGATGGGTTAATGGGTCAAGTGAACTTTCCAGTGGAATACAAAATCAGGTGGATTTGGTTGAGAATTCTCCACTGTAACATAGCCTTTTGCACCACGGAAACGACCAGTTCCACCCACCACAATCAGCTCATAAGGGGAGACAACTCCACCTACATTTCCGGAGAATGTGAGAGATCCAGGACCATATTCAGAGTCTGCATTGAAGGTGATCCTGCTTGAGAGCTGAAGACCTTCTTTTGCTTCTTTATCAGTAACATGTCCATAGCCTCTCTCTCTTCCCAAAAGCTTACTCTCTCTGCTTCCAGCTTCTCGTACCTCATTGTCAAAAACACATATGGATCCAAATCCCAGCTTGGTCAGATCTCCATTGCCAGTTCCTGCTGCAAGCAACAGAGTCCTTTCAGGTCCTCCTCGAATCTCATGCACATAAAACTCCAGTATTGTCTCTCTTGAGTTCTCAAATTTCTGCTCCAGAGCGTGGAATAACTCCTTCACTTCCAGTCCTATTCCTGCCATTACTGTCACTTTCCTTGCAGTTGAAGAAGCTCCCTGCTTTGTTGTTGTTGTCTTGTTCTTCTTCTGTGCTGATGAACTTAACCTCTGAAGTGGGTGTGAAGTCCAGGGAATTGCTGTACCCAAGATCTCTTTCTGTGTGCAAGCTTTGCACTGGCTGCTGCTGCTTCCAAGTCTTGGGAATGCAGCAGCAAATGTGGTTGTATGTGTTACCAGCCTTCCTGCCATGACATTCTCCATTAGATTGGCTCTTAGTTGAAACCACCCCAAACAAGTCCAACCGCTGCAAACAAGACCCTCCAACCAACAACAACGGGGCGCCTAGAGATAGATTCCTGGGAAATCAATCCACCAGTTGTAGAAGTTAGGATCATCATCATCCACAGCAAAAATCTGCAAGTGAAGTACTGAACTGGACCTCATCATCATCAAGAGACAGACATACTTGATGAACTCCATCTCATCATCACCAAGAGATATGCATGACATTGAGCAACAGAAACACAAAAAAGACAGACACACAAAAACAAAAGAGACAAAGTCTGCAACTCTTTCCTGAACTTCACAACATCTGCAACTTCTTAGCAAAACTGGAAGCATATGATGCGAAGCTAATCACCTTGAGCAACAACTGAGAGAGTGAAATCAACCAGAGCAGCTGCTGCAAAGCATCATCCCCTTCAAAGTTACTAAACAAAATCCTTCAAGTTCAATGATACACTCCAAAGTTCATAACAAAATCCTTCGAAGTTCAAAGCTGTAATACTTCAAAGTTCACAACAAATCCTTCAAAGATCAAAGCTATAATACTTCAAAGTTCAAAGCAATATACTTCAAAGCTCACAACAACATCCTTTAAAGTTCAATGTAATACTTCAAAGTTCACAACAAATCCTTCAAAGATCAAAGCTAGAATACTTCAAAGTTCACAACAAATCCTTCAAAGATCAAAGCTAGAATACTTCAAAGT
>Ga0116227_10011680_pt1 | contig 14653 bp, 8 predicted proteins | sample S1TSphgellanicum_FD_89693 | JGI IMG/M metagenome (GOLD analysis project Ga0116227, IMG submission 89693) | Host-associated microbial communities from peat moss isolated from Minnesota, USA - S1T2_Fb - Sphagnum magellanicum MG | ecosystem: Host-associated > Plants > Peat moss > Unclassified... | reverse complement strand
TTGAGTGGCTACACCCCAAGACCATTCAACATTAGTCCCCAGATTCCACCCTCTCCCCAGCTTGTTCCCTGCCAACTGTACATGTCAGTTTAGTTGCGAGAGTACTTACCACTGATCAAGTAATTACCACTGATCAAGTAAATGCCTTTCAGACGCCTGAGCTCAGTGGAGATCCTTGAGAAAGATGGCCTCCTTCGGACATTGGCATCCCAACAGTACTCAATCAGGGATGACAAAGAGTCGGAAAGTGAATCAGGTAGGGACGGTCTCACTCCTGCCCTCACCTTCTCTATTACTTCCCTAATACGACCAAGTTCGTCAAAGGGCATCCTCCCTGATAGGATTTCATAGCACGTCATAGCATAGCTGTATACATCAGATTTCAAAGGGTAAAATTTCATTCTCTCGGAATCCGCCTCAGGTGCAGACATCATGAGCTCTGGTGCCATCCATCGAGGTGTCCCTTTCATCGGCGTCTGTGGCGAAATGGTACTGCTAGCATTTATAATCTTGGATATACCAAAATCTGCCACTTTGACATCCATGTACCCTGCTCCTGCTATCTCTGGAATTTGTGCAGGATTGATCAGTATGTTTGCGGACTTGAGGTCCCTGTGTGTTACCCTTTTTCTGTGCAAATATTGCATCGCCTCAGCGATTTGTAGCATGATGTCCAGTGCAACAGAAAGCGTAAAACCCTGTTTCCTATGGTTTGATGTATACGTACTTGTGTCGAAAGCATCATTTATGGCCCGCCGAAGGTCTCCGTGCAAGAGTTCCATCACGATAGAAGACTGACGGCCTCCAGCAGCAACACCTAATATTTGGACGATGTTAGGATGACAGAGGCCCGCCAAGATGTTCGCTTCTAGCAAGAAGCTTCCGGTGTTAAGGCCCCCGAATATCTTTTGCGCAACATTTTGGCCCAGCCACTCCACCTCTGCAACTTCTCCATAAGACCCTTTTCCAATAGACCTGAGGCGCCGGAGATTTTTCCGTTCTATTGTGGGGAGCAAGTCGACCATCGTTCGCTCCATGTTGGCAGGATCGGTAGTTACCAACTTCAGCAGGTACGCTACTATCTCTTGTTTATTCCGAGCTCCTGTGTCTTCCTGCATCTCTGTTAACCTTCTTCTTAAACTGTCACGATCCTGCGAAGCCGGCTGCTGCAGCATACTACGGATCTCCTCCATCCTGCGTGTGCACTCGGCCTCTCCAAACCCTTCGAGAACCTGCTGAAGTTTACTTGTTACGGCATTCGAGAAGACGATGTCGACCACAGCTGTACACCAGTCGAGCTTAAAGAAGATATCAACGAAAGCTTCAAAGCTATTTGCCAACTTGATTGCTGCCGTAAGCCAGTCTTGGGTGCTGCAGCCGTGTATGATTGCCTCTGCACGCTTGACTATCCGGTAAAGTTCGAGTAGAGCTTCGCCTTGACAACACTGTTCGAAGAGCGCTTGCTTCTCAGGAGGTAGGGAATCCTTGTCGACTCGTGATAGAAGAGGCGTCACCGTGTCTTGAAGCTTCTGCTTCAATAACCGGCACTGAATTCCATTGAATTGCAGCGGCTGGTTGTTCTCAGCTCGACCCATTGCGTCCACCACGTCTCGTGCGAGCTGGAGGTAGTTTTCCGGCATGGTGTTCGATAAGTTCAAGATCTTCTATCCCTTCACAATGGACGCGGGGAAAGAGAGACTTCTTTTCTGGAAGGAGGATACGTTCACAGATCCGTTCCCTCACAAACTACACACCCATATAAACCAAATCAGCGTTTTTCTCTCACACTGACCTAGCTAATAGATTCCAGTAAGTCCTTATCCTTAGCTCTGATCCTTAAGTCAGATGCCTTCTACCCAGATGTTAGAAACCCACTACAATCTTCATGCTCTGATGAGAAAACTACTTGTATTTGTTCGCTGTTTGCTACTCTTGGAGGAGCAGGAACTGCAACCGATATCCCTGCATCGACTAGTTATGAAGGATAAACACATTTCATGAAGACCGACCATGGAAAACTCGAAACTTACACTATGTACAACATCTCATGAAATATTTCTGTTTGAGACCATTGCCTAGAGACTTACCTCGCACTGCGCGAAGTTGGCCGATGTGACAGATAGAGGCCGGAGATCGATTCGGTCTGGGATAGTGTGTGTGCGAAAGCAAATGGACGAATTGCATGAGAACTAGCTATCTGGGACACAGGAGAAGGGAAGAGAGCTCGACAAGCGTTAAGAGCTCTGTCACATCCACCGACGAGGGAAACCTTGACTGACTGAGAACCTGCTGCTATGCTAGATGCTTAGCACACAAGCAGCACATCGTTAAATGCGGTCTGTGGTGTTAAGTGAAATACTCCTCCGACGAATCATAACTCAGACTTCACATTATTATCACGGGTAAACCACGTCTGTCAATTTCGCAGTGTTGAAATATTTCTTAATATTCATTATTATCCTTCACATTATTTTTTGATTTGGAGGAAATAATTTTTGAAAATTTCAACGTTTCTGAAAATAATATAATTAGGGTGGAATGGGCCAAGGTACTAGGGTAATCTTCTATCTTCAACGTTTTTGATGGCATCTTGTACACATTTACAATTGATCCCCTCCACAAACAGAAGGCACGTAATTATGCCTACACTCTGGTGTCAAATATTTTATATCTTCAATTGCCCTATCCCACTAGTGGTGGGCAGATGACCAAAAACACAGGAGCCCCATTTGCTAACACCTGGTAACTAAGTTTTCACCCAAAAAAGAAAAAAGAAAAAAAAAGAGAGCTTCGTATTGCACATTGAACTGTTAGTTCAGTCAAGATGATTCAGAAAACATATTGAGACCATCAAATCCAGCAATAGGAGCACGGTCATTGGTCTGAGAAAAATAATCTCCAGGCTTACACACAAGCTTACTGTGTTTAGCACTAAAAATAAAATGATCCTTTTCAATCATTTCCATCGATCCTTTAAAATTCTCACAAATCCACCAAACCTTATTACACATTTAACTGGAGTGAAATCATAGTTCACTCCAGATAACTAAGGAAAATAAATTCATACCACCAAATCCAGCAATTTTATTGGCCATTACATTTTTTCTTCACACCTACACACAAGCCAATTCAAAACACTTTTGTAATTTAGCTAGTACACCAACACTATAAGCCTTGTCCGAAAAGAAAATAAACCAATCACAAGCTCACTCTGTGCCAGTTTCCAGTATTTGGTGCCTGACTTCCAGAGCAAACCTTGTGGATCGTTGTCTCAAAGACCTGCAGTGCCACTGATCATTCTTACTCTGAAAAATTTCCAAATTTTCCAAACCCTAAACCTAGGTAAAAAGCCTATGGTTTACCATTGTAAAGTGAATGAAAAGGTCAAGCAAACTTGTGGTCCACTTCCACCCAGTTGGGGCATGCATTGAAATTCAATGCTCAATGATCTCAAGGAGCTAACAGTGGGCAAATTCCGGTCACGAATAATCAAGATTGGTATATGGGAGATTTTTGAAATCCTGCATATGGTCATCCATGGACCATTCCAAAGACAATCTCAGAAATAACTATCTCATTTTCAAGCTAACTATTTTTTTTTTGTAATTACTTCTTTTTTATTAAATTTTTATATAATTACATTTGACCTTTCTTAATAACTACCTAAATTTTATAACTATCTCACTCTTTTTCCCTATCTACCAGCATGGATATGAAAAAATAAATTGCCATGTGTCTTCTCATGTCCATGAAAGGTATATTAATTAACATTAAATTTTACATTGACATAAATAACAATGAATTATTGAAAACTATATGAAAACATAAGGAAAAAATAAAATAATTGATGGTGACTGGAAGTGTGGAGTAGCGCAAAGCTCAAATTTGTCAATGTACTTGGTCATATGCCTAAGGTTTCCCTGGTGCTTTACAAGAGAAGGCTTCAATGGATGAGGGACATGTTCTGAAAATGTGGGGTCCCATGCGCTCATCTTAGCCCCTTTATTTGGGAAATCCTTTCATCCGAAGGCCTTACCATACACCGTTTCAAGTTTCAACCTTGCCCTAGGGATAGGGCAATTCTGAAATAATGGGCCCTGAGGCCAGATCAAGGGCCTGTAATTTGGCGAACATCTCAGCCTGAAGCAAAAAGAAAAATAAACAATTTGTATGTTAAATTCCTTTTTTAGCATGATACCTGATGGGTACTGGCTGGGTAACCACAAAATTTTAAAAACTGATGAGCACTTTGTTGCAAGAAAGTGAAACAATGAGGAGTGGAAAATATTTTATTTTATTTTTAGAACATAACATGACCCCCAACTAACAAAATGTTGACAAGGAGCTGAAATCAGGCCTAATGTCAGACAGAAAGAGATTATAAATTGGAAACCTTTCTTGCTTCTCCATCAAAGTATGTTGTTTTCAGTGACAAAATCAGCCATGGTGGCCTAAGGTGAACCTGCATCAATACACGCACCTTCACCCTTTTTGAACAAGTCCACTTAGTGGGTAAGTACAGGCCTATTTGCCCAGCACATGTTAAATTTTCAAAATTTCATTGGCACCCCGAGTCAGCCTTACGAAGGCCCCACAAAATTATAAGAGAGAGGAGGGAGGAAGGGTGGCACATAAGTGGTTAGTTTACAGATTGTTCGGGCAGCCATATATTTTCAAGCATGCCCAAAAACATGGCATTAGAAAAAAACCTAAGTCAAGCCTGGAGGACCCGGCCCCCTTATATATTTCTCAAGGTTAATATATTTGTTCACCTTTTACATAAGACATGACATGTGAATAAGTGACATGCCTCCCAAACTCAATTAGGGCATGTCATTGATGAGCATATTCACAATCTATTTATTAAGTTATTAAGTATGGTTGATTGTTTGTTTGTTGATCACATTGAGATCTCTCAAACCATGACACTCTTCATTAGGCTCTTGGTCTGGTTGGGCAGCCCTCCACAAGTAGGGGTGCACCAAGGTGATTTCATACTGTTTAGACCTATGGTGCAAGAGTTATTGAATATCAAACTATTTTGTCAAAGAAAGTTTTCTAAATTATTTTTAATTTTTAATGAAAATTGTGACAAGCTCTTGATATTATTGGAAAGCCTTTAATGAACGGGATTGCTTGGAGATGATTTGATAATTGTTAGACCTAATTTGGGGGACATATTAAATTTGAAGTAATTTTAATGACTGTAAAATAATTAAAAATAATATTTTCACAATTATGCTTTATAGTCAGTGTCTTGGTCACACTTGAAAAACTTGCATAATCACACTTGGGCTATCAGCACAAGCCATCTGCATGAGCCTTACTATCCAAGAAAAAACACATGGATGATTCAAATGGCCAAAGTTTCAATCCCAGACTTAGTTATTTACGACCTGAATTTTTTTAGCTTTCTTGATCATGTTTCAATGGAGCCATATTTTTATGTTTGTAAAGACCAGTGGTGGCCGAGTTGGGGCTTTTTAGAGGGAATGTCAAGGTTGGGTCTTATTTTTTTCTAAAATGGATGATCCATTTAAGGTATATGTTCAAAGGCTAAAAACCCATCAGTTTTGGGGGCCATATCCAATCTTTTCTGACGGCTGGCTCTGGGGTTTGGGGGTTAATGGTTCTAAACTTTATATAATCCATTGATTTCAATGTCAAGCCAAAGTGTGTTCTAGACCTTTTGTGGAATTTAGCAACGTTCAAAAGAAAGTTTCCCCCTTGTCAAGAGTGACGGTGGAAGGAATGTTAATGCCTATTCTATAGCTATTCAATGTATATCTCATGATATATGTAAATTTGTACCCTACCAGGGCGATATTGGAACTCCAAAGATTTACAATAGCAATATACATATGTATATTTGCATTATTAGGGAGAATTATTCTGGCAACTCCCTCAAAGCAGTTGTTTTTTTTGGACAAATATTTGCTACTTTGCAATGTTTTTGAGAAAAGACTTGAACAGCGTGTTTTGAAGTGTAAAATGTGTGTGTTCTGCCACTTTTGTGAAATCAAAATTTTATTATAAAAAACTCTGCCTCTACTTAAGTGTGGAGTGACATCTATTAGGTAGCAGTTGCCGACTCTTTTCATTCAATGTTCTGTTTTGCACATACATATCATGAAACACACATTTTTAGAGCTTATAAAAATGAACATTTCCATATCACAAGATTTGTTATTGCTCACTCCTCAATATATTTCAAACTGGACTTGGAATGAGAATTTCTTACCATTATGCATACATGCTTAATATGATCAAGTCACCACATGAATGATTACAATATTTTAATTACAAGAGAAATTTAAAAAGGTTCTATACTTGGGACCTGACCAGTGATGGGCATATATCTCAAAAATTTGGATATCATACCAGATATCTTATTTGATATCTATTGAATATCACAAATTGTGATATTTGGGCGTGATATCTTGAGTGTCAAATCTAAAGTTTATGAGATTTGGACATGTAGTATTTGAATTTCAATCCTGATATCAATTTCTTGCCCATATCTAGATATCATGTTAGATGGTTAGGTTTGAGTTTATTTATTTATTTATTTATTTAAATCCAATTAGGAGTTAGGTGTTTAATTTTTCAAACCTTATGCATCATGCTATTGCTTTACAAAGGGGCCCAAGGTCATGCTTGGGCCACATTTTTTTCATAATATTTTTTTTGTGTTGTGTGTTTTTGCATGTTTGTCTCTCTCTCTCTCTTTGTTGTTTGCTTGTCTTTGCACGTGGTGTTAATGCTTACTACTATTTCCTTTGCATTGCTACAATTTCCCTCCATGGTACTGTTACCATTCCTTTGTGCAATTATTGTTACATGCTTCGGGTACTTGCTTTTTCACACTAGTATTGTTATTGTGGTTTTCCTTTATGTTATTATCATTTGTATTGTCTTCACTTTTTGCATTTTGTAGGTTGGGGTTTAGAATTTGGGGCTTTCCTTGGTGATAATTAATAACATTTTTTTTTGATGTAGTTTTTTTTTCATTTTGTGTGTGTGTGTGTGTTTTTTTAATTATTTTTTAATAAAATAATTAGTTTGTTGTCATGATTTTATTTTGTAGGTTTTGTGTATTAAATTTTATTTTTTCACATCATTCTTATAATGAAAAGTGAGTAATAACTTTTCTTGTAAATGATGTAAATTTTTGCATCAGTGTTTTTTAGGCGTTCATATTTCACTCTAAACCCGAAACCAAGACATTTTGTTTACTTGAGTTTCTCCACCGTTAGCCTTATTGAATGTAATGTGAAAAATGGAAGGTTCTAGTCAAAATAAAAATATATTAATCCAAAATGAAGGATGTGCAATGTTTTTGAATGAAGTTAAATGTGAAAATGAAATAATGAAAGAAACTCAAGAAAACCAAAATTTTAAAACTAAAGAAAGTAAAATTCCAAAAAATATGAAAAAAATGAATAATTTGGAATTATTGCAAATTTCTTCAAAGGAAAATTTGAAGTCCTCATAATAGAAATGCCTTTTGTTTGCCACTTTTTTGTGTGAATGACAATTCAAAAGTCATACTTGACGTGCTTCAAATCATGCATTGTATGTCAATGTGTTATATTCCAATTCTATGTTTTCTTTTAACCCAAAAACAAAATTAATATTACATATATTTTCATATTATGTGAACAAAACATCTAATATCTTGTCATAAGACTAATGGAATAACATGTTAAAAAAAACACGTTGCTACAAGTCATTTAGAAATTTTGAATTTTTTTGAAAAAGAGGTCAATTTTTTAATGAAAGGAAGTTTTTAAAAATAACTTGTTAAAAAAAGCATAAATATATCAAGTTCATTCATTTCTACTTTTTTTACATTTGAAAACCCTTTCAAAAAGGATAATGCAAAGCACAAAAAATTTGGAGAATCTTGCACTCTTGCTTGTAAAAACCATTTTTCCTTACAATTTTTGGAAAGTGTATGGTTAAAGTGTTTGATCTTGAATTTTTGTATTCAAGTTTAATTCCCTTCATGAAAGTTTTTTTTGCATGATGTTTTGCCTAACACAGTGGAAAAAAACCAAACAAACATATGTTTTGCCTCCCTTTGAAAAATGTTATTCTAACATGACTACTAATTTTGATCTCTAGATGTCAAAGGGTGCTCATAATGCCCCAGTTATAGGTTTTTAAGAATATGATTGTAACTATTAATTTATTTGAGGCTTTTAAGATTCCATGACATTCACTAGCAAAAAACTTGATTGATCTTTTGAATGAATATGACTTGAGAAATAAGATTATAGCATCTGTTAAAGTTGAAGGTTTCAATTTGAACATAATAACAAGTGTTTTCATATATATTGTGAAATATTAACCTTTAGGTTTAGAAGACAACTTTCACAAGACATGTTTTGAACGTGTTTTTTTGAAAACTTGTCAATACTTATGCCACCAATGTTGAAATTTTTTATAATAGTTTTAAATATGTTTTTACATAGTCCACACAAGCAAATTTATAAAAGTGCATCACTTGGCCAAAAAAAGTTAATAAAAACTAGCAATAGTGGAACAAAGCTTGCATTGAAATTGGTTTCAGGTTTAAAAAATTAAACATTCTAATGAAAAATATGTCAATTTTGTTTTCAAACATTGTGTGTTTTGTCTTTATGTGTGTGATTTTTTTCTTGTGGAATTTGAAAATTATTTTGTTGATACTTGATTTGTTCCTATAAGTTTGCAAATAAAATCATATTGTTCTAGGAATTATTACAATTCAAAACAACAATTGTTTTATGTTTCAATTGCTAAACACTAGTGAGGATTACTGGTCATGTGTTTTCACCTCTAATTTGGAATATTTTTCAAATCATTTTTGATATATTTTTTCTAGTTGTGAGTGTTTATGTGTTTAACCAATCCCATGGGCATTGTTTACTTTTTGATGCCTTGCATGTAGCAATTACCATGGCTTTGAAACTAAAAACAAAGTTGGAATGGCACTGTATATGACTAATTTGATGGAAGATGATATAACTATGGCTTCAAAGTTGTCCATGTAACGTTTTAGATGGTTTTCTTTCATTTTTAACAAAATATAAAAAGAAAAAAACCCACAACATGTTATTTCTAATGTTAGACCCAAGATTCAAGAATTTTAGGTTGGTTTCTCCTTTTATTGGTTGAAAACAAGTTGTCTTTATGGTGAAGGATTATGATAGATGATCTTTGTTTCAAATGTTGTTGAAATGCTATCATGTAGTTCACCCTATATTAGAATTTGAAGTTGCTATAAATTAGTCAAAAGATGGATATTTTTGTCTTGAAATTTTTGAGATGACTGTTAAAACAAGTGAGCTACCTTAAAAGATTGTGAGTAGAGAATTGCAAATGTTTTAAAACTACCAAGTTGAAAAAAAAACATTGAATGTCCTTGGGAGTGGTGACGAAAACATAAATCTTTATTTCCAACTATTATTTTCCTCACATGTTAGGTCTTGAAAATTATGGGACCCCAAATTGAAATTGAAAAGATTTTTTCCTTGGCTAAGATATTGATGAATTTGAAGATATGTAAGCTGCGAATAGGTAATTTAGATAAATTAATATTTACAAGTAAGCATTGGCAAAATGATCCTAAGCTGGGTTGTTTTTCGCCTTCTAAGTCCTTGGTAGAGTTGATTGAATCACCTTTGAATGAAATAAGCTTTCGCACATGTAATTTGTAGTTTATAATTTCATCCTTTTGTATATAGGTTTTGTAATAAAAATTTTAAACATTGTCATCCGGGTTGTGAAAGTCACTTTGAATATTCAATGAATGTTAGTTATTAGGCTATTCAAATGTGTGAATCGAGATTTTGATTTTTTATAAAAAATTTGATATCCTTGACAAATATTATAATTGAAAAAAATAAAATTAAGATCCCACCCAATTCTTAAAAATCATTTAAAAGACTAGAACCACAAAATATTTTTAAAAAAATAATATTTGGGAAACATTAAACCTGACCAATGTTTTTTTTTAAAACTCTCTCTGGTAAAATTGAAAAATAAAAAATGTGAAAACATTATTCTTGGCAATGTTATTTTTTCAATTTTGAGATGTTGCCACAATAACCATCATCCGTAAGGAGATATAACCACGGTTGATTATAGACCTCCTATGAAAGTAGAAATTTACTAAAATCCTTTTATATCCTAGCTGCTTGCTGGAACAATGTGTAGAAACAAGGCAATTTTAAAGATTTTATTTTTCATTTTTGACAATTTTTATTGAATTTTGGGAGTATTCAAAAAGATATTAAGTTTTCGAAAAAAGATTCTCCAAATGACGAAAAATTTTCCACCAAAAAAAACTCTGAAATTCCTTGGTGGTTTCAATTATCAAAGTTTGAGAAATAAATCAATATACCATTAGATTTCTATGAGGGTTTTATGTTTAAATTATGTCATATCACAACCGGTTATGGTGTGTAATTGAGCTGCTTTTTCAATAGGTTTTCTCAGGTAGGATAGGTAACTACTTGCTGTTCCACTGTTGGTGTAGTCAATTTGCCAAGGGCAGCACCGAATTCTGGTAATCTGCCCATCCAAGGGTCTTACCATGTGTAATGACCATGTCCAATGAAAAAGAAACAATAGCAGGCTGTTACGAAATGTAAGAGCCTGCCCAAAAATGTAAGATGACCTCCCCTTATGGATTTAAGGTGCCCTCCAACTACACTATAAAATCTCTTACCAAAATTTCTTACAGGTCACTACGTTCTAGAGCATGCATTGTAAACCAATTGCAACCTGCAACCTTACAAAATGCCACTCACACTCATGAGCTTGTCTCATTCCTAGATGGAATTATAAACCAGTGCCATAGTATATAATATATTCTGTTCCAATTGAGTTTTCAAATATTTCTCATACATAGTTGAGAAAGCTTTGCCTTTGTAATTTGTAGGGATTGCCTAACTCAAGTAACACATGAGTGATCAATCCTTTACAAGAGATGAAGACAAACTTGATGACTCTAACTACCTAATAGCTAGAACTAGTGAGGTTCTAGAATGAATTAGCACCTTAATGAATCATGTGGATAATTAGAGTTAAAGATGAGAGTTCTAGTGGAAGTGGCAATTAGCCCTAATGAATGTACATCAGAATGAGATGACATGTCAAAGAACATCAATAACTTGAACACTATTGTTGCATGCAATCCAATTTAGATTGAAAAGATTTTCCATGTTGTTGCTATCTTCTACCGCACATCATGCATTCTTACTGAAGCGAGGCCTTCTCCATCGTTTGTAATGCTGGCTTCTGCACATCACTTTAAGTCATAATGTATAGGGGATCAAAAACAACACAGGAGCCCGTTTGCTGGCATGCCCCAACTTGCTTGGCAAAAAGCAGATTGGCCCAGCACATGATGGCAAACAGGGATCGTGATCAAAAACACAGGAGCCTGTTTGCTGGCAGGCCCACACTTGCTTGGCAAAATGCAGGTTGGCCCAGCACACGATGGCAAACATCACTCAGCTAACAACACCTGGTAACTAAGTTTTCACCCAAAAAACAAAAAAGAAAAACAAGAAAGCTACCTATTGCACATTGAACTGTTAGTTTACTCAAGATCATTCACAAAACATATTTAGACCATCAAATCCAGCAATAGGGTCATTGCTCTGAAAAAAATAATCTTCAGGCTCCCACACAACCTTACTGTGTTTAACACTATAAAAGAATGATCCTTTTCAATCATTTCCATTGATCCTCTAAAATTCTCACAAGTCCACCAAACCTTATTACACATTTAACTGGAGTGAAATGTTAGTTCACTCCAGATAACTAAGGAAAAAAATTTCATACCGCAAAATCCAGCAATTTTATTGGCCATTACATTTTTTCTTCACAACTACACAGAAGCCTATTGAACACCCTTTGTAATTTTTTTAGTACACTAGTACTCTAAGCCTTGTCTGAAAAAAAAAAACTCCAATCACAAGCTCACTCTGTGCCAGTTTCCAGTGCTTGGTGCCTGAGTTCCAGAGCAGACTGTGTGGATCGATGTCTCAAAGAGCTGCAGTGCCACTGATCAATTTTACTCCATCATTTTTACTCTCAAAAACTTCAAAATTTTCCAAATTCTTGTACTGAAAAGCCTAAGGTTTATCATGGTAAAGTGAATGAAAAGGTCAAGCGAACCTCTGGTCCACTTCCACCCAGTTGCAGCATGCATTGAAATTCAATGCTCAAAGACCTCGAGGAGCTAACAGTGGACAAATTCTAGTGACGAATAATCAAAACTGGTATATGGGGGGATTTTTTGAAATCTTTCATATTGTCATCCATGGACCATTCCAAAGACAATCTCAGAAATAACTATCTCATTTTCAAGCTAACTATTTCTTTTTTATTGTAATTACTTCTTTTTTGATTAACTTTTTAAATAATTACATTTGATCTTTCTTAATAACTACCTTCATTTTATAACTATCTCACTCTTTTTCCCTATCCACAAGCATGGATATGAAAAAATTAAATTAACATGTGTCTTGTCATGTCCATGAAATGTAAAATAATTAAAATTAAAATTGACATTGACATAAATAACAATGAATTATTGAAAACGATATGAAAACAGAAGGAAAAAATAAAATAATTGATGGTGACGGTAGTGTGCAGCAGCGCGAAGCCCAAATTTGTCAATGTACTTTGTGGATTTGTCCTTATTTGCCAATGCCTACTCAAGAAAATGTGTGGTCCACTTCCACCCATTTGCGGCAAGCATTGAAATTGCTCAAGGGGCCAACACTGCGCAAATTTGTCAATGTACTTGGTCATAGGCCTGAAAGCACCCCCAACTAACAAAATGTTGACAATGTGCTGAAATCAGGCCTAATGTCAGACAGAAAGAGATTATAAATTGGAAACCTTTGTTGCTTGTGGGTCCAAATATGTTGTTTTGGTTGACAAAATGGGCTATGGTGGCCTGCAGTGAACCTGCATCAATACAGGTACCTTCACCCTTTTTGAATGAGTCCTCTTAGTGGGTAACTATACAGCTCTTTGCCCAGCACATGTTACATTTAAAATTTGATTGGTACACCAATTTAACCTTCTGGAAGCCACACAAATATATAAGAGAGAAGAGGAAGGGAGGGGCATAAGTGGTTAGTTTTTACAAAGTGTTTGGGCAGCCATAAATTTTCAAGCATGCACAACAAACATTGCATTAAAAAAAATCCTTAAGTCAAGCCTGGAGGACCTGGCCCTGTTATGTATTTCTCAAGTTTAAGTCCTCCCAAGTTCCAACATGGGTATAGATTTGTTTACCTTTTACATAGGACATTACATGTGAATAAGTGACATGCCTCACAAACCTAATTATGGCATGTCATGGATGAGCATATTCACAATCTATTTATTAAGTACTGTTTTTTTTTGTTTGTTTGTCACATTGAGATCTCTCAAACCATGAGACTCTTCATTAGGCTCTTGGTCTCACTGGACAGCCCTCCGCGAGTAGGGGTGCACCAAGGTGATTTCATAATGTTTACACCTATGGCACAACAGTTATTGAACATCAAACTATTTTGTCAAAGAAAATTCTCTAAATTATTTTTTATTTTTTATGAAAATTGCAACAACCTCTTGATACTATTGGAAAGCTTTTGATGAATGAGATTTCTTGGAGATGATTTGATAATTGTTAGACCTAATTTGGGGGACAGATTGAATTTAAAGTAATTTTCATCACTATGAAATAATTTAAAATAATATTCTCACAATTGAGCTTTATAGTCAGGGTCTTGGTCACACTTGAAAAAGTTACATAATCATGTTCACCTTTGGGCTATGGGCACAAGCCATATGTATACCCTTACTATCCAAGAAAAAACACATGGATGATTCAAATGGCCAAAGTCTCAATCCCTGAGGTAGTTATTTATGAACTGAATTCTTTAGTGGAGGTAGGCCTGAGGCCTCGAAACGCAATCTAAATTTTCAGGGCGCCACATGGCATCAATTTTAACACCTTCAAAGTAAAGATTTTTTTTCACAATCCATAATTATATGCAAGGTCGATCGCAACTGAAGCATGAAAAAGAAGAAGAAAAAACCAGATTTCTCTAGAACCCTGAAATCTATGTGGAATTCTAGCAGCACATGAACAATCCTGATGCCAATCAAATATTAAAACATATCTTTTTGCAAAAGACAGGAGTTTGTTTCTGAAGCAGAACTCCATTGTTGTTACTAACGGCAGTAGCCAGGCTGATCAATTTGAGAAATAGATACAAGAAAATTCTCAAATGCTGATCCCAGGAGCTATGAATGACTTAGCCATGCACAGGGTCTTAGATTGATCAGCCTATAAGATGGTGATCTCGGGAGCTAGGAATGGCTTAGCCATGTACAGGGTCCTAAACCCTAGAAGATGCTTATTGCATCATCAGATCGGGAATGCTTGTCAGTGTATTTCTGTCATCCTCAGCTGGTCTGTTTTGCTTTCATATGTTTGCTTTGGGTCTAGTCCCCTGATTTGTTTTGGGAAAGTCTTCTGACATGACTTTGTGCTCTGCAGATGCGCTTGATAGCTGCAGAGTCGGACAGGGCCTACAATGGAGGGCCACTGGATGGCAAATACTATCAGCATTCCTCCTTCACACCTCTTGAATCA
>Ga0116227_10011679_pt1 | contig 14655 bp, 5 predicted proteins | sample S1TSphgellanicum_FD_89693 | JGI IMG/M metagenome (GOLD analysis project Ga0116227, IMG submission 89693) | Host-associated microbial communities from peat moss isolated from Minnesota, USA - S1T2_Fb - Sphagnum magellanicum MG | ecosystem: Host-associated > Plants > Peat moss > Unclassified... | reverse complement strand
GGGTGGGGACCCAGCTTAGTCAACCGGATATGGTACCTCAATGACAACAACCAATTCAATGACCTGGAAATGGATGAATACCATGATGATGTCAATGACCTGAAAATGGATGAATATCATGATGATGTCAATGACCTGAAAATGGATGAATATCATGATGATGTCAATGACCTGAAAATGGATGAATATCATGATAATGTCAATGACCTGAAAATGGATGAATCCCATGATGATGTCTGTCGATTACAATCGACAAGCAAGTACATCTTTTGCGGTGTATGAAACCATGAAAAAGAAGCATTTCCGAGCACCCTCCTTGGAAAGTACTAACATTGAGTTTTCGTACCTCAAAAAGTCATGTGAGCATGGACATAAGACAAAAGAAATTTCAGCTGTAATTTGTTGACTCCCATGGGCTAATTTCATCCAAAATTTCACACTCTTTCTTTCAATTAGGTGTCACAAGCTTCAATACTTCCACCTTCCAATGTTAGGCACATGGTTTTGTTTCCATAGTTTCATGCTAGTGACCACCTTTCTTAATTAAACTCATGAATTGCTCACTAGTCCTTTTTTGCTTGCTTCCCTCCCAAAAAAAACCTTGTTATCATTCAATTCGTGAAAAACACATGGTTTATTGTTCATTGGCTCTCCGTAACACCTCTGACACCCTTCTCTCTCCTTTAGAGGGTAACCCAAGTCATGAATTCCACGTTCAATTCTTCTTGCACCCTTAGCCAGGGTAACCCAAGTCATGAATTCCACTTTCAATTCTTGCACCCTTAGCCAAGCAAGCCAAGCCTTAAGACCCACATTATGTATGTTGACCACATAATAAAATCGTGATTAATATGTTTTGCAATATGGGAACTTGGGTGCAAAAACAACATGGTTTCATCTTCCAATGTGTATCGATTTAAGTACGGGTAGAAAGAGCACTTAGGTTTTCGTCTTTGGATGTTTGACTAGGTGTGCAAAACTTTGTTGTAGGAAGAATTAGTGGTGATTTCTTCATCTTCTACTACGAAAAGAGGCATGGATGTCTTCACGTTGTCACTAATTTTGTAGTTGAAAAATTTACACAATATTTAATTGTTTGTACAAAAAAATGAAACTAACTTTCTTCTTCCTTAGTTGCTTCCCAATTGTTTCCTTGAACTCTCTTAAACCTTCTTTACTTTTCCAAACTTTGGGAAAACACGTGGTTTGCATGACTTGACCACCACGTAACAAACATCAGAAGTGGTATCCTATTTAGCTTATGAGGCGAGGTGTTGGTTGCTCAATGGGAAGAGTCTTGCCCAAAAAGTTGTTTAAAAGGGCTATTTTGATTAACAAACCTCATCAAACCCGTGTCACAATTATGTGAAATTGAGTCTAAAATAGAAGTTGTTTTTTAGACATAAAATGTAGAGACTCAAGAGTTCAAATATGCCTTTGGAGTTCCATCACTATTCCCCCACACATCTTTTCATAAAAATTGGTTCCATTTCCAGTTTTGATTTTGAAAATTATACTCAAATTTGATCCGGTTATTACTAACCCAGACCCGAATGGAGGATCGACTGCCAAGCAATTAAAAACCTCTAGTAAGGAAAATACAGCATCGGAACCCTGAGTTTGGTCATCCACGGGGTGGGATATTTAAAAAACCTTCAAAAAAAGTACACTAACATTAAAAGAGGGTGAGCTGTGAAACTCAAAATACCATCAATTTTGGTGATAAACTGAGTTTCATCCTCTCTTTCATTTTTCCTGAATGCCTCCACCTCCATCCAGTGATTGCTACATATATTTTCACTGCACCTGCCTTTACAACTACTATAATTAATTTCGAACCTTGTGCATTAGATGCTGAGTTTGAGCATTTCATACTGAGATATAATAAAAAAATTTCCTTACTTTGTGGATACGACTAGAAGAGGGGATAAGGGGTGAAAGGAGGCCCCAAACACTTTATCATCTATAACTCTAATAGTTTTCCATTCTTTCGAAATTTTCATTCCGGTGTTTAGAATCTCTTTTCATGCGCACTTCATGTGATGACCATATATATGTCATCTCTTATCATGCGCACTTCATGTGATGACCATATATATGTCATCTCTTATCATGTGCACTTCATGTGACGACCATATATATGTCATCTCTACACACATAGCACCATTGCAATCGTCACTCATGTGTTACCTTGGATAAGTGCCAACCTGCCCAAGGACTTTTGGGATTTGGGTGTTCAACAAAGAAGACGGCCTTGGCCAAATTTTGTTTGTTTGTTTGGGGACGGTCAAAACATCTTCTTTCATGAGCTTGGAGGGCGAAAGAAAATTGGTGAGTTGTGTGACATGTCATTCTTGACCATCCTCATTTCTTTTACATGATGGGATTTTTTCTTCCCGTAGCTTAGAGTGTGAAGAAGTTTTTTGACTGCCACATCAGTGCCAACTCATTCTTAATCATGTGCATACTTTGGCCAACCCGTTCTTCATCCATGTATACTTTACTTGGGCCAACTCGTTCTTCATCCATTTATTACTTTACTTGGGCCAACTCGTTCTTCATCCATTTATTACTTTACTTGGGCCAACTCGTTCTTCATCCATTTATTACTTTACTTGGGCCAACTCATTCTTCATCCATTTATTACTTACTTTGACCATGTTCCATGTACACTTGGCATAATAAGTTCCCTTCCGTGCTTAAGGAGTATGTGTAAGATCCTTCCTCTTTTCTTTTCTAAGATGGGTATATTCACGGATATAAGTTGCCCTCCATACATACTTAGAAATTTTGACTACCTACGGTTTAGGAGTGGAAAATGAGGAAGTCATAGCCCATACGGGGTTGTTTTTCTCATAGAGATAGAGGCTTTTTACTTGGATGAGATGTCTTCTTGTGGTGGAGACCATCACACCTTTTATTCTTTTATAAAAGGGGGTATGGGTTGATGCTTGAAATAGGGGTAAACTTAAGCTTCCCTTACACTCTAGTGCTCAAAATAGTTATAACTTAAGCTAGACTTATACTCTTGCAAACCATGTCCACCATCCCACTCAGCCCCTCCCCTCCCCTCCCTCCCTCCCTCCCTCCCTCCCTCCCTCTCTTCCCCCCAAAGAAAATTCACAACAAATGTGCCAATTGATTATTATTTTTCACACTATCTTTTGGGCCTCATCTAATTAATGAGTAAGTAGGTAGGTGTAAGCACTTGGACAATGTTACTATTTTATGTTCATTCACACTTGCAACTAGGAAGTTGGGTTAAATTGGAACCCATGCATGGACAAGGGTTTCTTTTTTTTCCTTTTAAGGAAATTTGAAATTTTCCATCACATAAAATCTAGACAACTAACTCATGGGAAACACCTAGGGATTGTCCGTATTTTCTAGAATCTTTGGCCATCATGGATGATTCCAATGATTTGCATGTAAAATTAACAATTTGTTTTCCTTTTCTTGCGTTTAGGGTTTTAGGGTCGTTGTTGTCGGATAGACTAACTTTAAACCCTAAAACCCTATAAACCCTAATCCAACAATGACTTTTTCAATTGTAGACTCTCTCTCTCACACCAATGCAATACAAGCAAGTTACTTGTGAGGTAATCCAAATGAGGCATTTTCTTATGGTCTTTAATCTAAGGCCTTGGTGTCAACTATACATCCTTGTAAATTGAACAAGGGGTGTGTCACAATGTGGCCTTGCCATGTTCATTAAAAAAAGGATTTTAAGGCAAAAGAACAATTACGGAAATTCAAATATTTCACCAGGCAAAAAATATAATCTTCAAAAAATCCTCTAAAAGAAACCAAAATCCTTCAACATATTATAACCCTATAATTAATCTCAAGTTTCAACACAAGCCAAAAGATGGTCTTTCAGAAATCCTCAATTAAAAATAGACCTATTATTATTATTATTATCTACGGGCCAAAATCCCTTAAGCTACTATATTCTATAATGAATCTAAACACAATATCGTGTATGATGCAATTAACAACTTGTACTCACCAAAGGTCTCACAAGAGACTTGCCGGCTTCATTTCTATTAGGGAGTAGTAAGTAGAGCAATCCTGAAATTTGGGTTTGCCCAAAAGGATTTAAATCCTTAGCTTAACAATTTGTGTGCTGATTTGTATTACCTAGTATAGTAGCTACACAAACTTGAGGGTGGTGCTACATATTACCTACTTATTAGTGTTTCTTTTTTTAAAAGAAATTATGTGGTAAAAATATATGTGAATTTATTTCTTTTCCAAATTTTAGAAAAATTAGTGAAGTTTACACTAAAATAATTTTTAAAAAATCCCCAAAATCTTTTTAAAAAAAAAAAAAATTCATCGCGAAAAAAAATCATTGCTTACTAGGTAGCCCATTCTGCTTTTCCTTCTTCTTTGTATATTGTTTTGTTTTCATGAGACAATTGTGGTGAAATGAACACACCAACAATAATCAAATTTGTGTAGGCACCGACGCATTCCGCCATCAGTTTTTGAGGAGAACAAGGCAATTATGGACATACTTCCTACTACTTGGACCATTTTTTGCCCTGAAAATTAGTTATTGGTCCCTATGCCTCTTTGTGCACTATGTACACATCGTAGTATAGGTGCCATCCCTAGAAGATAATAGGCCAATTGTGGAAAAAAAAACATGAGAAAAAATGCCCATTGGTAGTAGCTAGGCAACAATTGATATTTAGGGTTTTGGGGGTGGTGGAGGGTTCAACATTATTTACTTCCATATATACCCATGCATTTGTGACAAAATATTGGAAATTCGGTGCAAGAAAGTCTTGACAAGTGATGTAAAAAAAAACATGTTTAGGTCACTTATTGACTTCAAGTTGTGGAGTTTTGGATTCCTTTATCTATTGCTTTGAAATTCCATGTGTTTTTTGCTATTTTCGTATGTAGCAAGGCAACAATAGCATAATATGCTTCATTTTTCAAGCATTGTTCCAAAGGAATTTGGCAAGGTGGGTGGGAAGGTCAAACTTGATGGAAATTGAATACGTGGAAAAATCATTTTCAATTCTTTAAGGTGGACTTTTCATTTTCATTTTCATGGCTTCAAATAAAAAAACACGACCTTTTGCATGCAAGAATAAAAGATGAGAAGTGAATTAATTTTGCAAAAGCTTGACAAAATGTGGACCAATTTCAACTTCTTTAATATTTTATATATTTAAAAAATTAAAAAAGGGAAATTAAGTTAACAAGGGCATATGTATCTTATTTCAATATGAACATAAATTCATTTCACAACATTGCATGAGATGGGAAAAGGGTCCCATATGGTCCTAGTAAAAAGGGTATTTCATTTTCTTGTCATGTATTTACGATTTGGGGTTAGGGTTTGGGGGTTACTACACATGGGAACTATAACAATCTCAACACATGTCCCAAATGACTAACAACTACAAACCCTAAATAGGTCTACATGAGAAGGCTTGAACACCTAGTAATCGATTCCTTGTCAATTTCCTTTTTACCAACTTTCATGCATTCGATTTTAATTTAAAACTAAAGGCATACAATTATGAAATTGAAGGTCTAACTTTATTTGTGGGAAAAAATGGGACCGCGGCATTATTCTTTTTATTTTTTCCACTCATTTTAGAGAATTGACTTACATAAGTCCAGGCTTTCTTCCCCAACATAAAATGAGTATCAAGTTTTGATGGCAAGTGTCTACCAAGGGCTTACATTTATACCTTTTTTGAAGTCAATGGGCACCTTGCCCTAGTCCAAAAATATCTGCACATGAATAAAAAATTTATTAATAATAAAAAATTTCACCTAGCAATTAATAGTGTAGGCAACAATGATAATTTTCATTTTATTTTATAGTGTAATCAAAATCACATTGTATTAATGCATCATGCCATTGTGTATTATGTTGTGTTATCATCATGAATTTCATGATATATATATATATATATATATATATATATATATATTACATGCAAGGGTAGGAATACTTTCAAAAATTATGTTTTTGGGTTTATGGTTAGTATAAGGTAGTTATTAATCTATTAAAAAATACCAATACACTATTCATGTCTAATGCATCAACAATACACTCCATATTTCACCACTTTTTGACACATGACATATCGAAGGTTACATGGCACCTAACCTACATTCTTGCCATTTTGCTCCAATTTTGATTGGCCACATGTTTATTGATACATTAAGGATTTTTTTGATGTAAAACTACCATGCATGTCTAAACATAGCAAAGGCAAGAATTTTTTTTCAAAATACATGGACAAGGGGTTGTCATGTTTATGTCTATAATTACTATAAGATAGTTAATAATGTATCAAAAGATTATTCAAACACTATTCACATTTTGTGTGACCAATACATTCCATATATGATTGTTTTTCACACATGACAAATCAATGCCTACATATAAAAATGATACTTTAGTTTACATTTCATGTCACTTTTTGATTATAACCAATTTTATTTGCCATGTGTTATTTTGATGCACTAAGGATTTGTTGATGTAGTATAAAAAATTCAATTGAGAGTTGTTGTGCATGTCTAAATATAATAAGGGTGTGAAAAGTTTTTCAAATTACATGGACAAAGGGTTGTGACATTTTTATGTCTATGGTTATTATAAAATAATTATTAACATATGAAAAAATAACAATAAATTATTCACACATATGTGAATAATACATTACATATATCATCATTTGTTTTCCACACATGACAACTGGACTTAGGGGGACATTTAGTGTAAAGTTTGGGATCTACATGCGTCAAACAACCATTTTTAAGGGGGGTATTAAATAAAATTTCAACCTATTTTTTATCACCTTATTATAATCTTTTTTTTAATATATACATATTAAAGCCACCCCATATTATAATTAAATTGATTATTTGAATGAAATATACCCTATTTAAAAACTAATTAACTTATAATTTTTATACAACAACCAATATACTACACGCTATATTTTTATTCACATATTTTCTTTTTTGTTTATTAGTGTTTCTTTCGAGCAATTGGATAGTTGCACATCATAAATGAGCATCTAATCTATGTTTCCTGCCATTTTCAACTATAACCAATATTTGTTATTTATCATGTGTTTTTTAATATAGTAAGGATTTTTTATATATTGAATTTTTTTACAATTGAAATTTGTTGTGCATGCCTAAACACAATAAAGGTGTGAAAAGTTTTTCAAAATACGTGGACAAAAAGCTTGTCATGTTTCCAAGTTTATGGTTACTATAAGGTAGTTACTACTGAATTAAAAAATACCAATACAATATTCATTTTGTGCGAACAATACTATCTATCTATCTATCAATCACCACTTTTCCATAGATAACAAGTAGATGGTTACATTTCAAAAATTGGCACTTTCCCATTGCTTTTTTTTATTATAGTCAATTATTATTTACCATGTTGTTTTGATACATTATTTTTTAATCATTAAAGGATTTTTTAGTTGAATGTTTACATTCACATGTGTATAGATGTAACACAACAAGAAAATTTTCAAAATATATGGAGAAAAGGTTGTCATGTTTTCAAGTTTGTTGGTAGGGTAAAATAGTTGTTTCTTTAGTAAATTTTTTTTTTTTTAATGGCACATGATGTGAACAATACATTCAATGTATATCATTATTCTAGACTCGATAAATAGTGATTACATATGAAAACTTGACACTTAGTTTATGTTTCACATCATTTTTTTATTATAACCAATTGATATTTAACATTTTTCATTTTCTAAAATCTGAAATTGTTCAACAAAACATCAGATTTGTATGCAGTCACCTTATTTTTCCAAAAATTCATCATAATGGAATCTTGCTTCAAAAATCAATCCTAATTAAAACATTTTAAAATTTAATCTCCTTTTAGTTAGATATTTCAAAGATGTGTCATGCATGATCATTTCAATTTCCCACAAATTGGGCATGTGAAACATTAATTAAACAATGGGTATTGCCCAAAACTTCTTTGATTCATTAATACATTGATACAATGACATATTAATATGCTAATATATTAATGTACCAATACATTGTTATATTAGATCCAAGACATAGATCTTTTATTTTGATACTTTTGATATATATATATGACATTTTAAATTGTATCATGTAGAGAGTTGCATATGAGGGCATCACAAGTCCATGATTTACAAAATCAACTTGAAAGCTTTGTCAATTTAATAAATATATTATACAATAAAATATGCCGTTATATATTGTAATATTGAATTAGTTAGCTTCAAGAATTTCATAATTAATGATATCATAAAATTAATTTCAATATATTAACATTACAAGAAATCTTATATTATGCAACAATTCAATTTGTGACTATTTAGTTTTCCATCTTTTTCATGTTGACAAACTTTTTATATCAAATAAATTGCAAAAGTAGTTGGAACTTGATTACCTCTATGGGGTGTACCTATACTTTTGATGTATATTACAATGTTTTCAAATATAATATGATATATTTATAAACTATTTTACATTTAGGGCATGTCAAATATACATGTTGCATATATTGTCGGTGGGCTAGGTAGTCTATATGAAAATAATTAAGTAAATAGGTAGATGAATAGGTAGGTTCGTAAGTCAATAGGTAATGAAACTAAGTTAATTATTTGGTGAGTAAGTTACTTACAAAAGAAAAAAAGATTATTTAGTATTAATTATATATTATACATAATAGGTAATAACTACTATTATTACAAGTTAATAAAATAAATTAACAACAACAATAAATTAGTTGATAATCAATAGTTAATATTTATAATTAATCATTTAGTTAAATAATCATTATCATTAATAAGTCATTAGTTATTTATTTCACTATTAATTATTTATGAATTTTAGTTTCATCAAGGTTTTAAAAAAATGATTTTGGACATATTTTAAAATTTAGTCAACTTTTGGTTTAAATAATGTTTAGCTAAGGTTTATTCAAGTTTAATTTAACTAAAGTTTAAATGAAATTTAGCAAAATTTTAATTTCATCAAAATTTAACCAAGTTTTAGATTAACGAATGTTTAGCCAAATTTTGATTTATTCCATGTTTTGCTAATTTTTACTCAGTTTTAACCAATTTTTTTTTAAAACCAAATTTCAGCCAAAAATTTAACCAAATTTTTGTTTGTTTAGGATTTAGTTAATGTTCAACCATTTTTTAGTCTAATTAAGGTTTAACCAAATTTCACTTTAGCCAAGGTTTAGCCAATGTTTAATTAAATTTTGGTTTACTCAAGGTTTTCCAAAGTTTTCAAATAAATATTTAGTTAAGTTAGGCCAATGTTTATTCAAATTTTAGTTTAAGGTTTAACCAATGTTTAACCAAAATTTGATTTAACCAAAGTTTTTCCATGATATTGTTCAATTTTAATTTAACCAATATTTAACCAAATTTTTGTTTTGTTTAGGTCTTGCCAATTTTAGCTAAATTTAAGTTTAACCAATGTTAACCTTAGGTTTATGGAAGGTTTAACCAAGTTTTAATTTAGCCAATGTTTAACAAACATTTGGCTAAATTTTAGTTTAATTAATGTTTAACCAAGCTTCAAGGTTTAGTTTAGGTGTAGATGTAAATGCCATGTGGGCCTAACCTAGGTGTAACATAGGTTATTTAAATTAATAGGTCATGTCAATTAGTAGGTGGTAAGTTACTTTATTAGATAGTAGGTTAAGTTAGGTAGTAATTGGTAGGTAATAAATTAAGTTAATAGGTAGTAGGTTGGGTTGGGTAGGAATTGGTAGGTAGTAGGTTAACTTAATAGGCAATAAGTTAGGCTAGGTATTAGTTGGTAGGTAGTATATGCCTATGTTAATTAGGTTGGTAAGTTAAGAAAGTAGGTCAATAGGTTAGGTGAGTATGTAGATATGGAGGTAGATAGGTAGGTAGGTTGTTTCTCAAAAGGATTTTATTTTAATTTAAGATTAAAAAATTTATTGTGCACATCTACTTATATAATTTGCAACATTAAAAAAAAAAAGAAAAAGATATGGGATAAAAAATTTTAACTACAAATTAGTTTGTGACTAGGTTGCAATTATAAAATTTATCATATATTTTTTGTCCTTCATTTTAATCTTGTAAATTATATAAGGAAGTGCATTTGAAACATTGAAAACACACAAACAATATTATAAAAAACATGCCATTTGGGATAAGCCAATACAAAGGTTGGACCCCTAAGGATTAAACATAAAATAAAATAAAAAACCTATTAACTACCTATTCCCTACTTACAATGTACTTATCAATTTACCTATTTACTCATTTACTTACCTACATGCCTTTTACCTACTTATTTATCTACCTACCTACTTACTCACCTACATAAATTGAATTAAAAAAAATGCCATGTGGCATATTTTGATTGTCATGAATGACAAATTTTGATCACATCAAATGACAATACGTGAATGGGTTAGATTTTGCTTTAAAAAATGAGGATTAATTGCAAATTACATACAAATGGTCAATGGATGTGATTGTATTTGTTGACTATATGCATATCATCCATGTGAAATGTGTTGACATCATTATGTGATATCGTTATGAGTCATCATTTGCGATTAAACATTGGATGTGATTTCACTTACGCAAACTAATGGATTTTTAGTTGTGAGTGTCGATGGCAACTTATTTAGTCACAAATTATAGTTGTAAATTGATCCTTTTTCTTTTAATGTTAGGGTTTTAAAAATTAAATTTTTTTCATGTGGGTGGGGAAAGATGAACATACACAACAATTGTGAAAATAAGCAAGGAGAAATAACTTCCCCTGCCCTTGCTACTTCACAAATGTGCCTTCCAACAAAATATAACGTAATTTTACAAGATACAAGACAAATGAATCAATAAAACACAACAAACAATGAAACTCCATGATCAAATACAAAAACATTGTCTGTAATCACTACATATGTCGAAAATTGAAACATTCATCCTCCTTGACCATTGCAACCTTTATAAAATTCTTTACTTTTCACCAATGTAAAGGTGATAGTGCAAAAGATGAAAACAAAAGCAACATGCTTTTAATGTGAAGAAGGTTGCAAAGCTCTAGAAGCATTTACCTTCTTGTAGTTCATTGGTTTCTATATTTGTCACGCTACCCTGAAAAGGCTTGATTCATTGTAAAAGCTCTAATAACCAATAGATTGTATTCATAGTTTTGGCAACGCACATTGACATAAAGTTCAAAATGAACAATGACATTGCAAAAGTGAAAAGCAAATGTTCAAAGTGAAAGAGACATGGAAATTAAAACTAAAAACCACAAAACCCTAACCCTATTAAAATGGTATAAGCCAAAATACTAAAAAGGCACGAATACAAGTTTTTGATAGATACCCTTGCATCTTTTCCCCCTGGGTCAGGTATGGTTGCAAGTATTTGAGCTTACAAATTTTTGGGTTATGAGGTGAGGATGGGTACCAATTTTATAAATGCCCAAGTAGGACATAGGGCCTGATTTTTGAAAAAAAAACACCCGGTGGTCATATATATATATATATATATATATATATGGTGTAATACCCAATAAATACCCAGAGGTCAGTCAAATACCTGCCAAATACTGGTAATTACCTCTAGATAATTGTTACAAACCCCCTTTAGTTGTGCACATATTCTATTTGTATTAGAGATTGGGCAAGGCCTGTACCATTATGCACTTGAGAGCTGGCATTGGGTGCCAGTTATGGCTCCCAGTGAGCCATAAGGCAAGCCCCATAGTGCAATCTTAATGGCGACTGGGAGCCGTGATGGGCATCCAATGCCTGTCCCTTGCCATACAGGATTGAACTTGTTGCTTAGAGCATCTGCATCGCCAGTGGTGCTCATTGGTAGAGCAAATAGGTGGGGGACTACTAATAGCAAACCACCTGGACCAATCATTATGATGGGCCAATCAGAAACACTGAGTAGCCATTAGATCATATTTATTACACTCTTTTCTACAAGTGCACAGGGCTGCTGCTGCGCCTTTCACCAGCCACGGCAACCTGCACAATTATGCTGAGCCAAATCATTTTCCTGAGCCAAACCAGCAGCAGCATATGTTGGATTTTCTTCATCCAATTTTACTGTGCAGGATCACATACCGAGCACCACTGGAGATGCTCTTAGGCAGGTTTTTAAGAAGCTATGTAGGCCTTAAAATGTCTAGGTAAGTACCAGATGATGGAATTTGCCATTGTGGTTGTTTATGGAAAATAACAACACCTGAAAACATGTAAAATTGGCAATGTGCATATTATTGTTGGCAACCGTTATGCCAATTTTACATGTGCATATTATTGTTGGCTATGGCAATTAAACTACATGGCCTTGAAATTAATCACATGGATGTAAGCCACAATCTTGAAATCTTCCATTCATGAAGTAACATTTATGCAATAAGTGGAAGGATTTATGAATTCACAACAAAACAACATGGTTTGCAAATTTGCAAGGTTTGCAAATGTAAATTTTGATGCTTGGTACAATGGATATGATCCTCCATGTGAAGATTTAGCCAACATGGTGATTGACCATTAGAAGATTTAATCAAATTTGGTTATAAAGGATATATGAAAATAAAGAAAGGGAAGGATCTTTGGACAACTTGTTGGCTACCTACTAAAACCTCATTTATAAGTTTGGAGCGTTTGTTTTCCTCTTGAATATATGGCGATTATATATATATATATAATCATGTAATTTTAGATACCTATTGGCAAAAACAAAATCGCCCCAAGACACACATCATATCATGAAGTTTACACTCTTAATAAATGGATGCAAGAACCATCATTTTTATTAACAAAAATGTGAATCATGTCATGATTTCGAATAATGATAGACTTGTATTTCAACAAGCCCATATATATTTGCCAAGTGACATGAATGACTTGAGTCCCATGCAACATTCTCATAAGATTTATGTGGAGGAAAAAAAAAGGTTGAAATACATTGGTCACCTATAATAGAAAAATATGTGGATGTACATGCTTGGAAGATCGCACATGAAAACTAAAAGCTTTTGAAGGACCCTTAGTGAAAGCATGGTAAAAGTAAATTGGAAAGCAATTTCCACTAAAAATCTGGTCTACAATGATTCAACTATCAACATAAAGTAGATTCAAAACATTTAGAGGTTTCATTATGAAACCATTTAAGTCCTCCATTGAGTTTATCATAAGTTTAATACTAAATTTGAGAACCCTAAATATAATAATGTAGTAAGTCACCCAATTGGATAAGTCATCCAATTTGAAATTTGCTAATGAATATTGTGTTTGAACATACTTTTGCATTAGAACTTTGTTATATATATTTTTTGTAAAGGTGGAAAGTAGATTTTAGAACTCCATTAACTTGAAAATAAAAAGATCCAAATACATCATTTCTTTGAAACCTATTTCTATAATAATGGACATTTACTTGAATATATTTGCATTTCTTAGAATTTACTTGTTTATTCATTGTGTGGTTTCAATGTCGCGGTAATAAAATGAAAAAAACATTCTCATATTGATCATTGATATAAATATTATTTTCTAAATCAATATAGAAATGCTTATTCTCCGACCACTTTTCATTTATGTGGACAAGGGTCAAGATTTTGTTTACTTTTACCATGGTTAGATGAGCATTACGATAAATGAGGAATTGAAATCTATGTCATAGATTTGGGATGTCTAGCAAGTTGATGTCCTATCTTGAGATGTCTTCTAAATAGACCTTGACCATGAACTTTACATTCAAAATTCTTAATTTGGACAACATTTTAGTTTAGATTTGAGACTTGGATTTGCATCTATATGGTATTTTGATCCAACCAATTTGACCGATTAATGACCTCCACAATATGACAAATGGGGAGTTTCAAGGTGACATATACGACTAAAGATCATCATCATATTATGGAAGCAGTTTGTTTAACATCAAAAGGCTTTGAATTCTCCGACAAGTAGTAATTCCACTTGAGAATCTCGATTCTGAAGGTAAATACATCACCTTCTGGATTGAGCTTTGATGTGGAATACGCTCTCAAGATTTTCTTTTCAATCTGCCATAGCCACCAATTCAAGGTACTTATCTTGACCGGGGTTTCCTTATACTGACATACTATAGAGTTGGCATTTTAGAGCATAATGAACTCTGTATGTTGGATGTGGTAAATAGTAAGTACTACTAAAATAGGGCCTAATAGGGGGTGTGGGGGGAGATGCTTATTTATTAGGGCTACTTTAGACAAGGGTCCAAGGAGTAAGATCCAATGAAATTGAATAGTTTTATTGGTCAAAATCTTTAAATTGGTCCAAGGTCTTTAGACAAGGGTCCAAGACCAAAACAAATCAAATTGTGATTTAGCTTACTTGGCATCATTTTTGAGTGAAAATCAGACAAAAGAAAGAACTTAAAGGAGCTCATGATTTGGAGAAGGAAGTGTAACCTATGGTTCAAGATTGCTCATTTTTTTGTTTTTGTTTTTTTTTTTTTTTTTGTTTTTTTTTTTTTTTTTTTTTTTTTTTTTTTTTTTAATTTTATTAAAATGAAAAACATTTTTTTGTTTAAGGTCATTTTTCAGAGCACACCAACTCCTCCCTTTTTGAACAATTTGCCGGTTGATATAGTT
>Ga0116227_10011677_pt1 | contig 14657 bp, 9 predicted proteins | sample S1TSphgellanicum_FD_89693 | JGI IMG/M metagenome (GOLD analysis project Ga0116227, IMG submission 89693) | Host-associated microbial communities from peat moss isolated from Minnesota, USA - S1T2_Fb - Sphagnum magellanicum MG | ecosystem: Host-associated > Plants > Peat moss > Unclassified... | reverse complement strand
TTGCCATGGACATGATTGCAGCTGTCTGATTCTAGCATATGACACCATATCTCTTTCTTTCTGTTTTAGGGGTCAGCATGCCTTGCTCTACTTGGATGACCTGTTCATGACCTTTCTGTTTGAGACCCACAATAATGGACATGTAGGTTTGTTTGCCATGGACATGATTGCAGCTGTCCAATTGTAGCATATGACGGACACCATGTATCTTTCTGTTTTAGGGGTCAGATTGCCTTGCTCTCTACTTGGATGACCTGTTCATGGCCCTTCTGTTTGAGACCCACAATAATGGACATGTAGGTTTGTTTGCCATGGACATGACTGTGGCTGTCCAATTCTAGCATATGACACCATGTCTCTCTTTCTGTCTTAGGGGTCAACATGCCTTGCACAATGTAATCAGCACTGTCCTGTTGGATAATGAATCACCACAACTTGGGGTTTGCGCCTTACATGAAGGCCAGTAAGTAGCCCCATTCAACACAGAATGAATGGGTCATATCATCAAGGGTTGTTTGAGTCAATGAACTGCAGCCAGTTCCAGCATTGGACAGTGAATCAGTCAAGAATAGAGCTGCAAAAGTTTTTGGTTGCTGTCACAAATTAAGCAAGTTCAAGGTTGCTCTTGACCAGGATAATTAACCTTGCCTTCCTAGCAGCAGAAAGTGAAGTTTGAGCAATAACCTCTTGTAGAGTTTTGGAAGCCTTGGCTGAGAATCTCCAAGAGAGAGATAAAAAGATGTGTAAGAGACAGTTTAAGCAAAGGATACACATGTGATAATTTGAAAGCAACGAGACTCTGGACATTTGATTCCAGATGCCTCAGCTTCCAGACAATGGATTACTGTCATAGTTGCACTGATGTCTACTGCACTCATCCTTCTGTCCTGAGTGATCTTAGATCACTGCTTGGGGTTTGGATCCAAGGAAAGTAAAGGTGTGTACAGACATAGAGATAGGTCAGATTTATGGCTATGAGGAAGGATACAAGTGATATTCTCAAAGCATTGAGGGTCTAGATTACAGAGTACTTCCCTGATAATGAGTTACAATGTCTAATATATTGTTGCCATTCATATCAAAGTAAAAATGTTTCACACACACCAAACTCACATATGCATCTATTGTGATGTGGAGGATTTATCAGAGCTTTCATGTTCTTACATGCTGTCTGTTCTTCGACAGCAGCAAAATTGTGCTGCACTGGTATTGTCTTGAGGATGAGAGGTTTTGAATAATGAGAACAGAAGAACAGAGTAATGGCTCTTTGTATTTCAGGTTCCTGATGCATGATGGTAAGTCTTTGTCATAGTTACACTGATGGCTCCTGTCTTCACACACTCCCATCTTCAAACATTCTTTTTTTTTGGATTTGCTCCTAAGGGTTGCAAGTCTTCAATGTGCCTTCCAGAATATTGGAAATCTCACATTCATCAATGATACTATGATTATTCCTTCTATGATTACTTTCTCTTGAAGATCCTTGAAAAGAGTTTTTGTTTATGATTAGGGTGTTGATGTTCTGTGAACTGTTGTATCGGTTTATTGATTGGTTTGAGAAGTGCAATGGTGATGCACTCAGCCTGTATCTGTACCTTTTTGTTGACCTAGCCAGCATAATTGCTGGGTATTACTGTTAATGTATTCTCATGACACAAACTTGGTGTGTTTGTTAAAACTTAGTTTATGGCATCCACCTTACTGCTGGGCACTGATGAAGTCAATGGCATATTGTGGCAGCTGGTCACAACCATCCATGTTACTGTTAAAGGTTCCTCAACATGTGCATGACTGACACTGTTATTCCAACTGCTCCTCAAAGTGCTTTTTTCTTTTCAATTCTTTAGGGTTGGGTTTCCTTGTTTTCCTCTTCACTTGTCTATTGTCAGAGCCGAAGTATGGAGAATTTCTCAGTACTTATGAAGACATTTTTTCTAATTAGCATCTTCACTTGTGTGTCACTCTAGAAGCTGTACACTGTCAGTGTGTCTGAGTGCTTTTTACTCCTGAAGTTGTGTGTGTGCAAGAGATTTTGCAGAAATTTTTTATGCTCACTTCACTACAGGTTGTTGATTTATGTTAAGTCACCATTAGTGCTCAAGTAGAGAAAGAAAGTAACTCTGAATGAATGGAGCTTAGGATCTCTGCTAAGGGTTGTCATCTCTTTGTGCTGTGCCTACTGCTTTTGAACAATTCACACTTGACATAACTGACAAACAATAGATCTTGATGACTATTATTGGTTTAGGACCTTTTCATTTTGTTGTAAAGACTGAGGCCTGAGTCAACCTTCTACTTGCATAATTGCTCCTAGTTGTGACAACACTATTTAAAGTGTTTAATTAGCTATTGTAGTGCTTGCACATATTGTGGCTGAATTTCTGACAACTCACAGAGATGTGACACAAATTCAGGTGCAGATTATCATATCATTGTTCTCTCAACATATGGAGGATTTTAGTCTGTACATACCTTGTATTGGTTCAGATTGATATCAGGAGCTGATGCAGTCACCAGGGAGTAATGGCAGTGACATGGAGTTGATGGTCTAGTTTGTTGTGGATGTCTGTCACATGTTGGGTTTTGTCAAAGTCTTTGTTGTTATGCAGGTTTAGGTTTTGATTCAACTGATAATCTTGGTTCTTGCTTAACAAGCATCAATTCTATATGCTAGTGGCTAGGACTCATGGTCACTTTGCAAGTAACAGGTTATGCTAGATGTTATCCACAATATTTATGCTACAAACAGATATGTGGCTAAATAGTTAGGGTGGCTCAAGCCCAGCTTGCACACAGTAGTTATGTGTTTAAAGGCCACCATATTTATGCTAGATCTCATACTTATGATCATCATAGGCATCCATGATGGGCTAAGTCCAAGTCAAGAAGTGGGACACCATGGTGATTGCCTAGGTTATAGGCAACAGATCACATGCCTTCAGGGTCTTTCCATAGAGTTTTGCTGTTGTTGGTGGTTACTGTACTTGGTTCCACTTAAGCTCAATACTTGGATTAAAATTTCTCACAATGTTCATTTGCACTTCTGTTCTCATTGCAGGATGAAACATGGAAAGGAACCGCTTCCAACAGGTGTATTGTATCGTCCAGATAAGGGAAAGTATGTTGTGGAGCGCAGGCCACCTTTATTCAAGAAGAAACTGTGGTTGGGCAGGTACGAGATAAAAGAGGATGCTTTAATAGCCACTGATGTCTGCACATTTTACATTGAGGAGCAGGAGCAGATGCCACATGCACATTTCACCTATATCTGCTCCCTGGAGTGGCTTGCAGCCCTACCACCCCTCAGTATGAAATTCAGTTCTCTAGATCCCACCTGCACAGGAGACCGCCACTGCAAATACAGCTCAGAACTGAGAGAGAGAATACAGTTCTGCATAGAGCAGGATAGAGAGTTGCAGTGGACTAAGAGGGGATGCAGGGTCTCTGATGACAACAAAAACGCTTCAACAACCCAAACTCTCACAGTGGATCAATTTCCTGCAGTGTTAAACAGTAACACATACCAGGCACCATTTTGTGACCATCCTTCTGAAGCCAAGCAAACTGAGATGCCAGAAGATGCAGCCACAGACTTATATGATTATGATTGGTTGCCTCTGACCGATAATGAGGACACTGATCAATGTCCATTGCTGTCACCAAACCAGATTGCAGATTTGTACAATGACCTACCATCTGATGTATTATTTTACAACTGCAGTGACACAATTCCAGGAAAAGAGATTGATGCTCAAAATTTGGGAACTGGTCCCTTCTACCCAGCAACTCCACCTGAAATGACAATTACTACCAATGAATTGCTTGCAAAAGGTGGCAGGCTGGCCGGCTTTGAGATCACAGGTTCAGATGACATAAACCCTCAGGAAGGTGGCCAGAATTTCCACATCAACTCTTCTCTAGATGTCCCCTTCACGACTGAAGCAAGTGATAAGAGCATGGGCACATGACATTTGGTTGCTGAGAGAGAAGTTCAAGCTCCAGTTACAAGATCAGATGGAGGCAACTCCCCAACATACTGTAGAAAGAAATATGCATTGTCTTAAAGAGTCCTCAGCTTATAGATTTATGTCTATTGTGGTCCTTATGTCCTTGCAAACTAAAGACCTTTGCATAAGAAGAATGATGAGAAGTCTGTTGATTGGGCTTGATTGAGCTCCTTATTCACCATTAGGCCCTCAAAGCTCATATGGAGCTGGGCACTTTCTAACTGTTATATCAGGACAATGTGGTGGCCTATTCTTCCCCCAAGCTTCCTACATTTAGATGATAGGTTTACCCATTGATCCTTGTTGTAGCTGGGTTTAACTCTTATGGGTAACATCTAGCATGGCCTAGTGATGAATTGTGTGTGTCATGCGTGTGAGTCCTAGACATTACATTATCAGCTTAATACTCTCTCTTGTCTATATAATAGTTTGTAATTGCTCAGAAACAAATGGGTGCTAACTGGAGCTCTCGCCTATGAAATGTATGTGTCTGTTTTTAGGAAAAAACAATTGGAGTCTTGGTATCAATTTTGGCAGTGCTCATGGTGCTTGTGGGCATTTTTGGTTCCTGATGGATGGAGTTGAGGAAGTAGGGGACTACTTCCCAGGAAAATGTTTCCTGTACACCTGAAAAATGGAAGAGATGGTGACCTCACAAGGAAGGCAGCAACCCAGACCTACCCCTTCTAAAGGGGAGGTAAAAGGAGAAGTTTATGGCACAGCAAACTCCTCCCAGTACAATGTGGACTCGCCCCTTGAACAAGTGGACTTCTGGGGTGATGGTATGGAGCGGAGAGGACAATGATCCAGGTTGCGAGCAAGTGGAGCAAGTTCAGTGATAAGAGTGGGCTGTGTTTTTCAAATTTGTGAGTATGCAATTTGCTGTGTTGTGATATTGTAGTGTAGAGACTTGTATTCAGTGATGGTAATGCAGAACACATTTTGTGTTGCTGCACTAGATTTCTCTAAATGTGGGTCAGAATTTATTTGAAGTAATAGTTCTGCATGTGTAAGGGGATGGCAGAGAACATCTCATGTGTTGGTGCTCATGCTTCTCTATATCTGCAATTGGTTGCACACATTAGTGTTACTGAGGTCTGGGGCTTTCATATCTGGGTTCTGAAATGGTCTATGTCAAATGAGATCTTTTTATGTGGTTTATTCTGGGGCCCACTGTATTTTATGTAGTTTATCACTATAATACTGAAGTGTATGGACTCCAAAGATGTGAAGATTGGGAGTGAGTTGTGACAAAATTGAGTTCTTATGCTGTGTTGAACAAGGCGGTCCATGAGAAATTGTATAAATACAAGGGATTGAAGTTAATCTTGTCTATTCTGCAACGCAATTTGCAATTTTCTTTTTTGTTTGAAGCCTTGTTGGCTCTGCCCCTATGGAAGAGAACAAGCATTGGTGTTAGCATCAGAATTAGTGTTGAGTGTTTCAAACCTTCTTCACTTTCACAACAATATGAACACGTTTAGGATTGTCATATGATCTCAATTGTATTTGCATTGACAAAATCATTTTAATGGACTTGTCAAACTAATGATAATGGTGTCAATCCTAATCTAACTTACAAAACAAACCGAACAACATTGATAAAGTTAAAAATTCAATGCATGTTAAATTGAATTAACATTTCTTAACTAGAACATGCAGGAGAAGATTTACTCCACTTCAACTCCCCAAGATTGTCAACCTTTTTGACAAGGTAATTCAAAATATCATGTTTGTTGAAGAGCTTTCATTGTCTCATGACATTATTGTGTTTTTTTCAACTATTGTGTATTTGTCCTTGAATTTTTCCATTGCAGCAATATTACACAATATGTAAGTATATGCAATAATTTGTGATTTTGAACACATGCTAGATAAAAAAATTCCAAACATTTCGGCACAATAAAATAATGCTATGTATGGCGTTCATTAACAATGTATGTATGAATGTTACAAGATCAAATCAAAACATTTGAACATAAAAATAATGTAACATGAAATGTATAAGTCTTGTAAATTAGAATTAGACAAAATGTATTCAGAAGTTGAATTATGATCAAAAACTGAAACACTGCAACATACTATAATATAGGTGAAATTGCATGGACTTTGGAATTAGACTTGACACAAAAAGCACAAAATATCAATGGAAACTCAAATACATTGTTTAGGTGAAAACATAAGCATAAACCTCCATTGTTTTACACCAATAGTAATGACATTCAAAACTTTGCTCCCTCTTTACCAAACCATAGAATACTAAAGACAAATATTTCATGAAACACTTCAAAGAGGTTATATTTAAATGTTAAATCATGCTTGCAAACAAAATAAAATTGCAAAATTGATGTTTAATACTGTAACATCTCTTACTTTTTAAGAGAAAATTGTTTTTGATGATTCATGATAATTGAACAAATTGGCCCTTGACAAGTCTATATGGCCTACATCCACTACTCATTGTAATTGATTTTATGAACATTTTAATGTTCAAATTGTGCCAAAAATAGGGGAAAATTTTGAAATTTGCTTAGATCATATTATGCACAATGAACTACTGATAAAAGTCCTCTACATCTAATGTATGCAACAAAAAAACAGAATGTTCATGTGAAACCTTTTGCATCCTCATCATCATAGTTTCACACAAGTTGTATTGACAAGAAGAAAATTAAACACTATCAAATCTAGTATGTTATATATAAGAAACATGCATAATAATGTTTGCTGATCATTACCACATTGGAATATCTCTCTTCCCACACTATAGAAATGACAAGGAATGTGAAAAATAAATCAACAAAATACAATAAAACATATAATGACTGATGCTTCCAATTTGTCTAATTCTTAAGCAAAGAAACCAATTTGAAACTTCAAATTGAATAGAAAATCTGGACCCAAAAAAATGATCCACTTCAAACAATCATATGTGATATGAAGGTGTCATCACATAATATAATATGGACATCACAAAGAAAACATTACTAGGATATATGGTGCAATTCATTAATTGAATTCATTATGAAGCTTAAAAAATAAAATATGTCCATCTCATTTTAATCATTTCACCTTGGGTAAGATTATGTCATTATGCAGTTATCATGTTTTCATTATTATTTGAAATAATTCATTATAGTTGGTAGGTTTGTTTTGATATTATATCCAAATTAATTGTAGATAAGTAGGTAAGTTTAATTAGGCATATATGTAGGTTCACTAGTAAAATTCTTATCATATGCAACCAATCATTTTGCAACTTGTGTGCATTAGCATGCAACTAATGGTGTATTAAATGGTCATATGTTATAAAAATAATAGTCTAAATTAATATACATTTAATTTTAATATATATATTAACTTATTTTGGTTAATACACTAATGTTAGTAAGTTACACTCACTAACCTACTTTACCCTACTAATTACAATAATAATAATAATGTTAAATATGTGACTATATTAATTTTGATAGTGTTGGGCATTGATCTTGTAGGGCATGACATAACATAAACAAAATGAGTATTAAACATGCCAAATCTGAAATTGGGCGATATGATTAGTGTTGGTAGGTTTTGAAAAATGAATAGTTTTAGGTGTAGGTCATAGGTAAAGTTTTAGGGTCTCTTGACCAAAGGTTTTGAATTTGGTTGGAATTGTCATTGAAATTTAACTAGATAACTACCCTCTTTTCAAAATTGAATTTTTGTGCTTTTGTGAACATGACTTGTTCAAAGAGGGCTACCTTCGTTTCATCTAAATAAGTTCCAATTCTCTAGGTAAATAATTACAACTTTAATATATATGAAAAGTTGACATTATATTTTAAACAAGGTATTGCATATGATTTGTAATACATAATTAATATTATATAATCTTTATTTTGAATTGTGTGCACTAATTAAACAAATTAATATTACACATAAAAACATTATATAATTATGTCCAGTGAAAATGAAATTAAACTTTGTCTTAAGTTGAATTACCTCTAAATTCTTTGTGAAAATGATTGAAACCAAAAGCTTTAAAAATCAAAAATTGGTTTCAAGATTGAACCAAAGGTTTTATCAAACACAACAAAATTAAAAATTAAAACTAAAACCGAAGGTTTTTGTTGAAATCAAGAACTGGACAATACATGACCATTGAAAAAAAAAACAAGGGGTGTGTCACATTGTGGCCTTGCCATTTATATTGAAAAAGCATCTTATGGCAAAAGAAGAATTACAAAAGTTCAAATACTCCACCATGCAAAGATATAATCTTCAAAAAAATCCTCTAAAAGAAACCAAAATCCTTCAAGATATTATTATAACTCTATAACTAATCTCAAGTTTCAAAACAAGCCAAAAAAGCCCTTGACAAGGGGCCTTGGCCCTCGACAAGGGGCCTTAGCCCTCCACAAGGGAACTTTACCACAATTGGGTCCCACCCCCAAAGCCCTTATTACTCTTACCTCTTCGGGCAGCGGGCTTTACCCTACACAAAACAAAACCCTAAATTGCTCCGATCATCACCCCAGAGCAAATCCCCTTGAGCACCAGCGGCAAGAAGCACGTCCTCACTCCCCCGTTCCGTTCGTTGCGCGATCTGCGAATTGCATCTCTGGTAGGAACGGGAGGGGCTTCTCATAGAAATGCAGGCTTTTTAGGAATATCTCTGCAATCCTTTATAAAAAAATTTTGTTTCCTCTGTCTCTGTGTCTCTCTCTTTGTGTGCAATCAATCGTTTGTTTTTTTCCCAAAGGAAAGAAACACAACCGCTGCCGCTGCATTTACATGTGCGAAAGAAGAAACGAAAGAGCAAATCTTTAAGGCAGGCTGTAGTAGAGACGGAATGGCGGCGGGAAGAGTGCTGTACAATATCGGTTTCTGGATCCGGGAGACGGGTCAGGCGCTTGATCGAGCGGGATGCCGGCTTCAGGGCAACAATATTTTCAAAGAACCGTGTATGTGCTCTGAAACCCTAATTACTGGTTTTTTTTTTCGTTCTGTCTCTCCTCTTCCGCAGTCGTCCTGTTCTATTCTCTTCTTCACTACGTTCTCAATCTCTGATCTCCGCCCTAAAGACATTATGCCTGCATTGTCGTCTTGAAACACTTTTTGGATCTCTATTGCTGAATGAAAACCAGTTATGTTTGTTTTGTGGTTGCAGTAACAAGGCATAGGCCTGTTATAAATCTTTATGAAAAAGTACCAGATGTGCATCAAGATGCCTTTGTTGCTCCCAGTGCTGCTGTCATTGGTGATGTCCAGATTGGAGCTAAATCATCTGTTTGGTATGGCTGTGTCCTTCGAGGTAAAGAAAACAACAGTTGAATGATTGATTGAGCTGCAGGAGACAATACTACTTTATTTTCTGCTCGCTAGGGTTCTTGCTACAGAGGGGCTTTTTGTCTTGTCATGTGGTAGGTTTCTTTCAGCATAGCAGAAATACCATTTTTGTATGAGTAGTCTGTGTTTCTTCCTTTTGAGAGAGCACAGCTGTTGATGATTATCCTCACTGATTTGTGAGGGTATTGTGGTTTATATTTTTGTTGGCAGGAGATGTGAACAGCATTATAGTAGGGGCAGAGACTAACATTCAGGATCATTCATTGGTGCATGTGGGAACCACAAGCCTGAGTGGTGATGGATCTCCCACTGTCATTGGTGACAAAGTCACTATTGGTATGTCATATGTTAATCATTTTTTTGCCAATCCACCAGAAGGTTGGATTTTCTATATTTCTTTTCCATTCCTAAGTTGCATGAACATAAGCAGCCAAGCAAATGCAGTTTGAGTCTGCAATGCTGTGTTTTGTTTTATATCATGTTACTCATCCTGCAGCTGGAAATCAACAAAGGCTGTTGCATTTGGAGAAACTCTATGTGGGATTTTGATGTTTATGAGTGCATAATTCTGGAATGAGGTGTGCTTTCCAAGAGATACACCTAATTAGGGTAAGGTGCAAGGCTTACAGTTGGGTGTCAAAACTAGGCATACTTTTTTGTCAAATGAATCAGATGTACCTGCTGGAACCCGGATGAAGAAGGTGCCTGGAAAACTCTTATGTGGAAATGGTGGGGGGGAGCAGGTCACAGTGCTGTGCTCCATGCATGTACAGTGGAGGATGAAGCTTTTGTGGGCATGGGGGCAACTCTTCTGAATGGTGTTGTTATTGAGAAAGGTGCCTTTGTTGCTGCGGGTGCTGTGGTCTCTGAGAACACCCGCATTCCTGCTGGCCAGGTACTTAATCTCCTCTTCTCATTGGTCCTGGAGTCAGGACCTGGTTTTTTTGTTCCCTGCCTTCCTGGGGATGGACTGCTGACAATCCAATTTGGGTGTCACAATTGCAGCTTACATATTGGCTTTTGTGAAAGTGAAGAGATGGATGGAGAAAGGCCTCCTTTCTTTGATCCAACATTTGTTGAGCCATCATAATATATAACTGGGGAGATCTAACAACTTGCTTCAGGCTGTGTGGTTCTCTTTCTCAGTTCTTTTGGTTCTCATCTTTGTGGCAAGCCAATGAGTATTATACATGTAGTAGCAGATTAATACCCTCCATTTCTGACAGGGTTGGGCTTGATGCAGGTGTGGGCTGGAAACCCTGCAAAGTTTTTACGTCAGTTGAAGGAGGAGGAAGCAGCCTTCATTCCCAAGTCTGCTGACAGCTATGCAGAACTTGCTTCCATCCATGCCAAAGAGCATTCAAAGAGTGTGGAAGAGCTTCTAGGTCAATCACCCAGTGAAGAATCTGCTGCTGGTGTTGCTGTCCAGTGATAATGCAGTTCTGATCCAGACTGGATAAAAGAGGCTAAATTACGCAAAGAGGTTCATACTGGCCATTCCAGGGGACTGGAAGCTGCAGGGTGGGGGTTGAACCTGGGAAGAGTTTAATCTAAGGCATCATATTTTTGAATGTTCCTTTCATCTTCATGCATTGTTGTGTGCTTTGATTTAGCTATCAAAGCAATGGAACGTGATACAACCCTGCACATTTTAGTTATGAGTGATGAGTAGGTGAGGCTCTTGCAAGGTTTCTAGGTGCAACAATTATGGATATTTGAGGCAAAAAGATGGAGATTGAAAGATTCTTGATGGGAGGATTGCCAGCCTGCCATATATGCTCAACAAATTCAGTCTGCATTTCAAGTGAGTTCAAAATGCAACATTGGTGTTCCTAAGATTTTCTTTGCATCCATTTTCTGGGGTGTCAAAGTTCTTTGTGGGACTTGATCTTCTTGATGTATTTGATGTTTCCCAATTTTGGGTTGTGGAGGTAGTTGGTGATAATCGTTGAAAATTCTCCAGTAATGTAAATAATGTTTATTTGGGGGTTCATGGACTCAGTTCCATGTTCCAAGCCAAACAACTTTCCTCAAGTTTTGATAGTGAAGTTGGCCTGAAAAGAGGCTGGTTAAAATAACAATTTAATCAATAGTGCTTTATTATATCTGGTAGGGGTACCTTTTAGAATAGTCATGTAATCTGTAGTGTTTCTTGATTCCAGTTACCTTATGAAATGCAATCATGTTCGTCCACAATGAATATTGTGCCAATTTGATTAACATTTTGATTCCAAATGTCCCATTGTTTTACAGTTTAAACTGTAAATAATTAGGTTACTTAATCACTGATAATTAGGTGAATAGTTAGTTCATTTGTTGATTCAATGGTTTATCTATTATTGGGTTATTGTTCAAAATGTAATTACTTTTTTTTTAATTGGGTTATTGTCCAAAATGCCATTATTTAGTCATCCTTGGCTACCTGCTGGGGAACCTATTGTAGAAATCTGGTGTTTGAAGATTCTTTTTTCGAAATTTGGAGAATTAATGTCTTTTTTGTTCACAAAAGTCCTTTATATATGTTGGAGTCATATTTTTCATGTCTGGAAAATGCTAAACTTTGCCCCAAAAAAAAAACATCACTCTTACCTTGGGAGGCAGTGCATCAGTTCAAGGGTACTGGGTTGAACCTTGAAATAAAAATTCCAAAGATATAAATGAATTGCAGATCTGTAAAGCACTTAAAGGAAATTTCGCAGTGCACATGGAGGGTACTCCATATTCAGGGAGCTTGGTCTTGCCAATCATGACTATCGCTTCTTCAACACATTCCCAATCAACAACTATTGTAGTCCTCAACTACGATTGTCCAGTTGCAAAAACCTAGTAAACATGGATAATTCGCATCTGATCAACAGATCTCAAGTTCTAAGATCATCCACCTAATACCCAACAAGCCACAACTGGGGTGCTCCTGATCTGCACCTGCAATGGTTACAAACAATGGAAGATTGATAGAAATTATACTACATGAAGCTGCTACTTACAGTGGGAGCTTGGTTAACTTTCACCTTTATAAGCATTAAAAATGCATGTGATATCAAAATTTTCACTCTCACATTATATACACTAACATGTGTTAAACATTTGAATGCCACTATTTTTTTTACTCCAAATGGTTTGGATACGTGTTAAGATTAAACATTTAAGTGTTACAATTTTTTTACTCCAACTAATTTGAATAAGTGTTAAAATTGAGGATTTAACAAATTAAGATCCTAAGAACCTAATCACATGAAATGTATTATGATGTGTGACCAATAATAACTAATCAAAAGCACACCATCACCTAATACTAATGTGGTCACAATTTGTTTATTAAAATCACCAACCAATTTTAAGTTTGAACCATGAATTTGCATTGACTTCTAATGACCATTTTCACAAACTTAACTTGATCACTTGGGTGATCAATTGATTAGCTGTGCGGTATAATTCAATGTTGACAAGTTTTAGAAATTAAGTAGTTTCAAGTCCAAGTTGAATATTTCAAATTCCAACCTAGCTCAGTTTCAAATTTTGTTCAAGCTTAGCTAGGCAATTGAGTTCTTTTCAAAAATTGGATTAGAAGTTAAATAAAAGGTGTTGTTTTATTTTGAATATATTCAAATTCTCTAGGTAGATCAATATAATTTTATTTATTTATAAGTACAAGTTGTGCTTATGTATTTTATGTATTTTATTGGCTTTGATTGGTTATACATAATTCTAATGATGGAATTTTGAGAGTTGGTATATAGATGATTTTGCATAATTTTTCAGAGGTTTTTAAAATTTATCTTATGATTGTCCTTGGATAATTCCAAGGACAATTCTAAAGACAACTCATAACTATTTCATTATTTTTCAACTTAACTATCTCATTCTTTTATTAATAATTATCTTTTATTAATTTTATTTTTAATAATTACCTCCCTTTTTTACCTTACCCACCATGAATATAATGTTTAATATATTTTTAATTAATTTAAAAAATTAATATAAATAATAACAAGATATTGAAAACCAAATGGGAACATGATAAAAAAAAGAAAGGTTGAACGTTGCTGGTAGTGCATAGCAACGCAGAGCCCAAGTTAATATTATATAGTCTGTCTCATGAATTGAAGTAATATTACACCCAAAAAATTCATTATGTTGAATTGTTTGTAAAGAGATGAAACCAAACTTGGTCTTCAACTAAATTAATTCTAAATTATTTATGAAAATGATTGAAACCCAAGATTTTAGAAATTACAAGACCCGGTCTCATGACCAAATTGAAGGTTTCATCAAAACCAAAAAAAATCCAGAAACCAACACTAAAGGTTCCTTTTAAAATCAAGAAGCTAACAACACTAATCTTGTCATGGATCACATTTATACATGAGCATTGTTTGTGAAGGTAAATTGAATGAATGCTTATGATTTGTTATGGGGCTTGGACTTAAGAAAAACTCTATCTTTTGTCCGATGGTCATGTGTCAAGCTGTACATGAATAGCTCATTTGTAAACCAAACATGTAAATTCAAATCCTTTGAAAGGAGATTGATTCATTTTGAGATTCAAGGATACTTTGAAAGAAACTATAGCATTGCTTGATCAGATTGTTTTTTTTTTTTTAAATGCTAGTTTTTTCATGTGGTGATTCATACTTACTCAGGCCTCAGCTGATCTTCTACTTGACAACTAGATTGCAAGCATCAACTCATGGGTGTAGCTTGCCACTTTGAATGTGATCTACATCCACCAGAGATTCATTGCACCATACTGCAGTCCGCAACATGATGCTTGATCCAAGTATTTGTTGCAGAATCGACCAGTGAACCAGATCAATGTGTGAATGATCAAGCTTTCAATCAGTACATGGTGAACTGGATCAATGTGTGAATGATCGAGCTTTCAATCAGTACATAGTGAACTAGATCAATGTGTGAATGATCAAGCTTTCAATCAGTACATGATTCAGCCGCCCGCGTGATGGAAAACATTTGCTAGCTCCTAGTCCGTCGTCGACTATACGGAATTGCTCGTTTCACCTCCACCATTGCTCCATGGATAAGGTGGAAAGCTCTATTACAACCCGGAGGCATTGCAGCATCTAGTGCTTGTTTGGAATCGAAGCTTACAAAACCGTAGCCGCTCCCTGTAGCAGCAGCTTGGTGGAGACTACTTTGTGATCTAGTACTGCCATCGTGATGATCATATTGCGGCCGCCTTTCACCATTAAAGCCGTGCACTCTCACTTTCGTGACTGTGCCGAACTGACTGAAGAATGTCTCCAGCATTTCTGCTGTAACTGATTCACGTAATCGACTCACGAAAAGGCGTGGTGATTC
>Ga0116227_10011676_pt1 | contig 14658 bp, 13 predicted proteins | sample S1TSphgellanicum_FD_89693 | JGI IMG/M metagenome (GOLD analysis project Ga0116227, IMG submission 89693) | Host-associated microbial communities from peat moss isolated from Minnesota, USA - S1T2_Fb - Sphagnum magellanicum MG | ecosystem: Host-associated > Plants > Peat moss > Unclassified... | reverse complement strand
GAATGAGCGCGGGCGTTTTCGCACGCGGCGAAAGAAAATATGCAGGGAAAAATACGCATGGTCGCACTTCGACGACTCTTCTTCGCGGGATCGCTCGCGCTCGCAGCCGGCTGCTCGGGCACCTCCGGAGGGCCGGGGCCTGCCGGACCGGCCGCGCTTGCGCCGGCCGCACTTGCGCCTGCCATGACGCAAGCTCTGCGCTCGACGGCCGCGGGCGGAGCGGGCAGGCCGGTTGCGAACGAGGCGAACGCGCTCGACCCGGTCGGCGGATACGTCGTCGCCGCGAATGCCGGAACCAACGTGGAGGGCGTGGTCGACTATTCGGTCGCCCAACAGTTCGTCGATGCAATGCGCCAGTCGCGGCCCTGGGGCAATCCCACCACGCCGTACGATCAGGCCGTTGCCCAAGCGGGCGAGGTCGATGCGAACGGATGGCCGACGGTCGATGCGGGAGTTCTCGTGCTCTGCTGCGTCACGGCGGACGGAAGTGCGGCCGACCCGGGTTCCGCGAGCCTGCTAACGGGCACGTATCAGCTTTCTTTTAGGGGTAAAGCGAACGTCGGAATTCCGATCGGGTCCGGCAACGTCGCGGCGTACCAGTACGACGCTGCCGCGAACGCGAGTTCGGCACAGGTCACCTTCACGAATGCGGGGCCGGGTTCGGGCGAGGCACTTTATTTGAGCTTCACGCAAACGCAACGCACCGCGTCTTCACCGGTCGGCTCCGGTATCACGAACGTCAAATTGATTCGGCCGCAGCTCGCTCCGAGCGGATTACGCTGGTGGACCACGCCGACCCAAATCTTCACGGACCCGTTTCTCGCGACGCTGCACGGATACTCGACGCTGCGTTTCATGGACTGGGCCGCGACGAACGGATCGCCCGTGGTCAATTGGTCCGATCGAACGCCGGAAACGTATTCGAGCAATCAGCGACAGATTCTCTACAACGGGACCTGGCAGCCCACGGGTGCCGCGTGGGGCGACGCGATCGCGCTCGCCAACGCGACGAACGAAGACATGTGGGTCAACGTGCCGGCCATGGCGACCGACGACTACGTGAAGAGCCTGGCCCGAACGTTACGCGGACTACATGGGAATCGGCACGTGTACGTCGAGTACAGCAACGAAGTTTGGAACGGGATCTTTCCGCAGTTCGCGTATAATCTCGCGCTCGCCGAGGCGGAGGCGCAAACGAACCCCGGCTACAAAGCGAATTGCTCGCCGACCGATGAATACCGTTGGGGCCAGTGCCGCGTGGCCGAGCGTTTGATGCAGATTTCGAACGATTTTGCAAGCGTGGACGGACCGGCCGCGATCGGGACGACGATTCGGCCCGTCTTCGCCACGCAAGAAGATCAGACGTACGATCTCGGCGGCGCGCTCAACTTCATCGCGAAGACGTACGGCCCGCCGGCCTCGTTCTTCTACGGAATCGCCCAGGCGCCGTATTGGGAAGGCGATCAAACGCTCGCGAACCAGACGGAGCAGCAAGAGCTGCAAGCGGCCGAGGCGAGTTTAACGGCAACGGTGCCCAGTAGCACCGCCGACTTCACCGCCTATGCGATCCTCTACGGCCTGCACAACTTCACGTACGAGGGCGGCCCCGGGATGTCGGGCACGCCGAGTTTGGCAGCCAAAATCGCCGCTAATCTCGACCCGGCGATGGGCGCGCAGGTGACCCAAGCGCTCGACGACTTCTTCACGCGCGGAGGCGATCTCTTCATGTACTACGATGACACCTCGGCGTACAACCAATACGGAATGTGGGGTTCGACTGAAGACGTTTTCAATCTCGCCGCGCCGAAATTTACCGCGCTCCAAGCGATTCGCGGGACGTCGCAGATTCGTAGCGTCGGCGTGCGGATGCCGGGCACGGTCCTCGGCACGGCGTATCAAATCGAGCTCGCACCGGGGGGCTACGGCGCTACGGACTACTTCTACTACCGTAACGGCGAGTCGCTGGCGTATCTCGTCGAGACACCTGCCGCCGGCTCCTATGCGCTTACGTTGACCGTCGGCAGTTATTCGCTCACGCCGGGCGTCGCGGCGATTTTCATCAACGGCCGGCCGTTCGGCTCGCTCGTTACGCCCACCACCGGCGGCAATCCGGCAACCGAAGCGACGACGGCGCCCCTTGCGATCACGCTTGCGCGCGGACTCTCCATCATAAACGTAGCCGAAACCAGCAGCGAATTCGGCCTCTACCACATGACGGTTGCGGCTCCGGCTCCAGGCGCCGTAACGCCGCACGCCACGATCCACCGCCCCGCCCGCTAAATCAAGCCGCGTTGGAAACGAGCCGGCTCGAAGCCTTTAGCGACGGCGTCATCGCGGTCATCATCACGATCATGGTGCTCGAACTAAAGGTGCCGCATGGCGCGGACTTGCGTGCGCTCGCGCCCTCGTTGACGCTGTTTGTCGCCTACGTGCTGAGTTTCGTCTTCACCGGGATCTATTGGAACAATCACCATCACCTGCCGCGCCGGCTCCAAGGATCGGGCTTCTTAGCTTCGGTTCCGTGAAGGGGCGGATGACGTTGTGCTTCGAACGCCCTTCTAAAAGCGTGTTCACGCTTGTATTCAGGGAGTTTACAACGGCGTATGAAGAGGTTCGTGCTTTTCCTGTGTCCGGCTTTCGCCCTCGCCTGCGCACTGGGCCCGCGCTTCGCTTCGGCCGCCGGCGACGCGAACCAACGATACCAAGCGCAGCCGTACGTCTTCGGCTTCCCGGGTCGCGATGTCGAGCCGGCGACCCTCGACGCCGCGGCCGCCACGGGCAAGACTCTCCCCGTCTGGAACGCGAAGATCGTCTCTCCGCTCGACGGGAAAACGTACTACTTTCACATCGTCGGAACGAACCCGCAGACGGCTCCCGTGAAAACGACCATCCCGTACGTGCCGCTCCTGCTGCGCATCCATTTTCCGAACGGCGCGGTGCTCGACCCGACCCAACCCGCATGCGGCGATACGGTCTCGGTGGCGCAGCGCTTCTTCGGCGGCCCGAACTTCGTCTCGACGCCGCTCGTTTCCAATGGCTTCCATGTCGGTGACACCCAACTCGGCGACGCGTTCATGCGCGCCGAATTCTGGTCCTACGCGAAAGATACGCCGTACGGAATCGTCTTAAAGCAGGCGGCCGCGCAACGAGTCGTCGACGTCGACGCACCCGCGGGATCGCTCGCCAATCGCGGCGTTTGTTCGGGCACGGCTCACGACTATGGCGAAATCGCTCTTGCGGATTTCGATAAGCTCGTTCAAACGATCGATAAGAAATACGTCAAGCCGAACCAGCTCGCGATCAACGTGACGTACAACGTGCTCGAACCGTCGCACGGCTGCTGTGTCGTCGGATACCACAGCACGTATGCCGTCGCCGGCGGCGGAACGCAAGTGTACGCAGCCGCGACGTACAACGACGCCGGCCTTTTCTCCGATCCGATCGAAGACATCACCACCTGGACGGCGACGATCGGCGGCACGCTCAACGATCCCTTCGGTAACAACGCGGTGCCGCTTTGGGGACACGTTGGTCAAGATCCCAAAGGCTGCCAAGGTAATCTCGAAGTGGGCGACCCGCTAACCGGAACGTCGTTCCAAATGACGGATGGTAAATTCACGTACCATCCCCAAGAGCTTGCGTTTTTCTCCTGGTTCTACCGTTCGGCGCCCATCGGCACGGCCGGACTCGCTTCGTTTAACGGGACGTTCGCCGCGGGGCAAAAGGCCGTCTGCAAACCCTGAGTATCGATTCAGCCGGCTACGACGCAACGGCCAGCAGAAAACATACGGACACGCAAACGCGCGTCCGCGAGGACTTCATTACCGTAATGCTCTTGGGCCAAGAGGTGAGCGACACCACACCTTCAGAAGGTAAGTTCCCAGGCTAGCCCTTACCTTCTCACGCGCAAAGCTTCAAAAGCTTCAGTAGGAGTTCTCACATCATGAAGAGACTCGCCCTTTTGGCGTTCTCAGCGTTCGCTATTGCCTCCGGGACGCTTGGCGCGTCAGCGGAAACTGTCGAACAGCACGGCTGGAAGCCGTACTTCCTCTCCTTCCCGGGTCGCGACGTCAACCCGGCGACTTTCCAACTCCAGGCCGATGCCGGAGCCACGCTTCCGAGCTTCACTTCGTCGATCAAGTCGCCCGTCGACGGCAAAACGTATAAGTTCACCATTCTCGGCAGCAACCCGCAGCTAAAGAAGGTGACGACGACGATCGACTACTTGCCGATCGTCTTGCGCGTTCACTGGAAGGGCGGCGTCAGCGACCCGACCCTACCCGCGTGCAGCGACACCGTGTCCGTTTCGGACCGGTTCTACCAGGGCCCGAACTTCGTTTCCACGCCGCTCGTATCCAATGGTGTGAACGTCGGTAAGACGCAAATCACGAATGGGTTCATGCGCGCCGAGTTTTGGCAGTACGCGCAGGGAACGAACTATGGCGTCGTCCTCAAGGCGGCGGCTCCCGTGCGCGTGGTCGACGCGACCGTGAATAGCGCCGTGAAGGTCGTAAAAGGACCGTGCTCGGGGGCCGGGCACGATCTCATCGGCATCGACATCAACACCTACGACGCGCTCGTCCAGCAGATCGACAAGAAGTATGCGAAACCGACGCAATTACCGCTCATCCTAACCTACAATGTCGTTCAAACCGAAGGCGGTAGCTGCTGCATCATCGGCTACCACAGCACGTATAAGGCGTCCAACGGCGCAACGCAAGTGTACTCCGTCGGTTCTTATACGGACGCTAATATTTTTAGCGCGCCCATCGACGATATCCACGCGTGGACGCACGAGATCGGTGAAGCTTTCAACGATCCTTCGGGCACGAATCCGACGCCCGCCTGGGGCCACGTCGGTCAGGTTTCGGGCTGCCAAAACAATCTCGAGGTCGGCGACCCGCTGACCGGTACCCCGTTCGCGCTGACGTACAAGGGGTTCGCGTATCACCCGCAGGAACTCGTGTTCTTCAACTGGTTCTTCCGCTCGGCGGCAATCGGAACCGGAGGCCTCGCTTCCTTCGAGGGAACGTTCACCTCCGGCCAATCGTCGGTTTGCTCCTAACGTAGCGAAGCCGTCGCGCTTCGCCCGGCGCGGACAATAGACGAAGGCCCCGGCGGATTCGCCGGGGCCTCTCTCGTTGGGCAGCGCCGGAGCCGGCTCCAACCGCATAAGCCGGCCGGCATCCCCGTAAAAGTAGCCGGCCCGCATGGTTCAACCCGGGCCGACTACGTCTTACGCTAGCCTAGTAGTCCTCGTCGCCCCCGCCGAGCGGGCCGAGGCCCTCGTCTTCCTCTTCTTCCTCTTCGAGTTCGGCGTCTTCGTCCTCGAGGACGTAGCCTTCGTCGACCTCTTCCTCTTCGACCGGCGGCTCCTCTTCGAGCACGTCGGCGTCGAGGGCATCCTCGCCCATCCGGCCGATACCGCCGGGTTCGCCGTCGAGGTCGGGGGAAGCGGGCATCACGTTGCGCGGCGATGCTTGAGCGGCCGCGACCTCTTCGTCGCTCGCTTCGGTCTCATCGTCTTCCTCGGGCTCGTCGCCGTCGACGGTCACGCCCTCCGCGACATCTTCCATGCCGATGCCGGCGGGCGCCACGGTCGCAAGCGCGCGCTGCGATTCGGCCTCGCGGGCCGCGACCAGCGTCTGCGACATGCGCGGATCCTCGTCGCCGACGAGCAGACCAATGTCCTTGGCCGTCTCGGTCATGTCGTCGTCTTGGATCTTGATCTCGATCTCTTCGCGGTTCTCCGTGAGGACCTTGACGTCGAGCGCGAGCGACTGCAGTTCCTTGATGAGCACCTTGAAGGATTCGGGCACGCCCGGCTCCATCACGTTCTCACCCTTGACGATCGCTTCGTACGTCTTCACGCGGCCGACCACGTCGTCGGACTTCACGGTGAGCAGCTCCTGCAGCGTATACGCAGCGCCGTACGCCTCGAGCGCCCAGACTTCCATTTCGCCGAAACGCTGTCCGCCGAATTGGGCCTTGCCGCCGAGCGGCTGTTGCGTGATCATCGAGTAGGGGCCGGTCGAGCGCGCGTGGATCTTGTCGTCCACCAAGTGGGCGAGTTTGAGCATGTAGATCATGCCGACCGTGATCGGACGGTTGAAACGCTCGCCCGTGCGGCCGTCGCGCAACCAGGTCTTGCCGTCCGCGGGAAGGCCCGCGTCTTGCAGCCATTCGCTGATGTCTTCGGCATGGGCGCCGTCGAACACCGGGGTCGCGATGAACATGTCGAGCATCCGCGCGGCCCAGCCGAGATGCGTCTCCATGATCTGACCGAGGTTCATGCGCGAGGGGACGCCGAGCGGGTTGAGCACGATGTCCACCGGCGTGCCGTCTTCGGTATACGGCATGTCTTCTTCGGGCAGCACCTTTGCGATGACGCCCTTGTTGCCGTGACGGCCGGCCATCTTGTCGCCCTGCAGAATCTTGCGTTTCTGCGCGACGTAGACGCGGACGAGATGGCTGACGCCGGGCGAGAGTTCGTCGCCGTTCTCACGCGAGAACATCTTGACGTCGATGATCTTGCCCTTTTCGCCGTGCGGAACTTTGAGCGACGTGTCGCGCACTTCGCGCGACTTCTCGCCGAAGATGGCGCGCAGCAGCCGCTCTTCCGCCGTGAGCTCCGTCTCGCCCTTGGGCGTCACCTTGCCGACGAGGATGTCTTCGGGCCGAACCTCGGCGCCGATGCGGATGATCCCGTTCTCGTCGAGATCCTTGAGCGCGTCCTCGCCGACGTTGGGAATGTCGCGCGTGATCTCTTCGGGCCCGAGCTTCGTATCGCGCGCTTCGCACTCGTATTCTTCGATGTGAATCGAAGTGAAGCGGTCGTCCTTGACCATCCGTTCGCTAATGAGGATGGCGTCTTCGTAGTTGTAGCCTTCCCAGGGCATGAACGCCACGAGCACGTTCTGCCCGAGCGCCATCTCGCCCTGATCGGACGACGGGCCGTCGGCCAGAATCTGACCGCGCACCACGTGTTCGCCGACCTCGACGATCGGCGTTTGATTGATGCACGTGCCGGCGTTGGAGCGCGTGTACTTGAGCAGGTCGTAGGTCTTGTCCATCTCGGTGTCATCGCTCTTGACGATGACCGACTTCGCATCGACGTGCGTCACCGTGCCGCCCTCGCCCGCGAGAACGCAGCCGCCGGAATCTTTGGCCGCACGATACTCCATACCGGTGCCGATGATCGGCGCCTGCGGCCGAAGCAACGGCACGGCCTGGCGCTGCATGTTCGCGCCCATGAGCGCGCGATTTGCATCGTCGTGTTCGAGGAACGGGATGAGCGCGGTCGCGACCGAGACGATTTGCTTCGGCGAAACGTCCATGAGCTGCACCTTATCGGGCGGCTCCGTGACGTACTCTTCAGCGTAGCGCGCGACGACCTGGGTGGCGCTGATGCGGCCCGCGTCGTCGAGCGGCGTATTGGCCTGCGCGACGATGTACTCGTCTTCGCGGTCGGCCGTGAGATAGCGGATTTCCGTCGTGACCAAGCCGTCGGTCACCACGCGGTACGGCGTTTCGATGAAACCGTACTTGTTGACGCGCGCGTACGACGCGAGCGAACCGATCAGACCGATGTTCGGGCCTTCCGGCGTTTCGATCGGGCAGATGCGGCCGTAGTGCGAGTGGTGAACGTCGCGAACTTCGAAGCCGGCGCGCTCGCGCGAGAGACCCCCCGGCCCGAGAGCCGAGAGGCGGCGCTTATGCGTGAGCTCCGCGAGCGAATTCGTCTGGTCCATGAACTGAGAGAGCTGCGAGGAGCCGAAGAACTCTTTGATCGCGGCGACGACCGGACGGATGTTGATCAACGCCTGCGGCGTGACCGTCTCGATGTCTTGAACCGTCATGCGTTCGCGCACGACGCGTTCGAGCCGCAGCAGGCCGACGCGGAACTGATTTTGCAGCAGCTCGCCGACCGAGCGGATGCGGCGATTGCCGAGGTGATCGATGTCGTCGATGTGCGCGAGCGGCTTGCCGTCGGGACCCGGAGTTTTCGTCGCCACTTTAAGGAGACGGCGAATGACCGCGATCATGTCGGCGCGCACGAGGCAGCGCTTCTCGATCGGCGGAACCGGATTGCCGGCGAGCGTGTACTCCTGAAGGTCGGGACGCGTGGGGCTTTGCAGCTTGCCGCTGAGCTTGTAACGGCCGACGCCGGCGAGGTCGTAGCGCTTCTCATCGAAGAAAAGCGATTCGAGGAGCTTCTCGGCGTTCTCGGCGTTCTCGGGCTCGCCCGGACGCAACTTCTTGTAGATTTCTTTGAGCGCGTCTTCGCGCGTCTTGACGTCCTTGTCCTTATCGAGGCAATTCTGAATCAGCGGCGAGTGGTCGAAGAGCGCGAGGATCGCTTCGTCGCTCTCCCAGTTATGACCGAGGTCGGGACGCGAAAGGGCGCGCACGAACGTCGTAACGTAGATCTTGCGATTCTTGTCGATCCGAACGCCGACGGTGCCCTCGGTTTCGTCGTTCTTCGTACCGTTATCGGTCTCAAACTCGATCCAGGCGCCGCGGTTCGGGATGATCGTCGCGTTGTACGTCGGCCGGTTGTTCGTGTCGACGTCTTGGAGGAAGTAGACGCCGGGCGAACGCACGAGCTGGCTCACGATCACGCGCTCCGCGCCGTTGATCATGAACGTGCCCTTGTCGGTCATGAGCGGGAAATCGCCCATGAAAATTTCCTGGTCCGGGATACCCTTGATCTCACCGGACTCCGCCGTAATGAGGCGGACGCGGACGCGCAGCGGCGCCGAATAGGTCATATCGCGCTCGCGGCACTCTTCGACCGTATACTTGGGCTCGCCAAGCGAGTGGTCGCCGAACTCGAGGACGAGGTTACCGGTGAAATCCTTGATGGGCGAGATCGAATCGAACGCTTCCTTGAGCCCGTCCGTGATGAACCACTTAAAGGAAGCTTTCTGGAGCTCGATGAGGTCGGGGAGGTCGAGGACGTCCTTGATCTTCGCGAAGGTGACCCGCTTGCGCTTGGGGCCCGGATCCGGGAAGCGCTCGACGATGAAGGCTTCCGTTTCGGGGGCGACGATGGCCGTGGAGGAACTCGGCGGGGTGACGAAAGGCGTCCCCTCTTCGACTTTCGTCACGCGCTTCGAGCGGGTCGTCTTCGCGCCTGCGGCCTTCGCAGGGGACGACTTTGGAAGCATCGATTTCGCCATTAAATTCTGATTCTCTCAATACGAAGCGCGCGGCAACTGAAAGCACCCGGAGCGGTCCCCGGGCATAGGCAAGAAGCTTATCACGCGCGTCGAGAGACGTCAAGGCGCAATGCACCTATGAGAGGACTCGGCTGCACGAAGAGCAAGAAGAGCCACTCTTTCCCGTCTCTGTGGGAGGTTCCTTCGATGTTTCGTAAAGCCGCTTCGTCCGTCATGGCGATCGCCGTCGCTGCGAGTCTGCCCGTGGCCGCCTGGGCCGCCGCCGCCGCTAGCCCGAAACCCATGATGATGAAAGGCATGTCGATGCCGCACCAATGCCGCGACGCGAAAGGTCACTTCATCAAAGGTAAGTACGCGAAGTGTCCCGCCGGAACGCACAAAGCGATGTGAGCCGCGATGGTTCTCGACGCCATGTTTAAGGAAAGGCTCGCGCGACGATCGTCACGCGAGCCTTTCTCTAACCGAATAGCGTTAGGCCGAAACCCTCAGCGGTACGACGACGTGCTGCGCGTCGCGAAGCAGTCTCGACAATAGACAGGTTTGTCACCACGCGGTTGAAACGGAACCTCTGCCGTTTGCCCGCACTGGCTGCAAGTGGTTTGGAACATCTCGCGACCGCCGCCGCGAGCAGCCCCGCCGCCGCCGCCGTAACTTCCACCACCGCCGCCACCGCCGGCTCCGCGTTGCGCCTTACGCGCGGCGCGGCACTCGGGGCAGCGATTGGGCTTGTTTTGAAAGCCCTTGCTCGCAAAAAACTGCTGCTCGCCGGAACTAAAAATAAACTGGCTGTTGCAATCGACGCAGCTCAACGTTTCGTCAGTGTACATCTTCGGGTCTTTCCTAGCGTCTGATTGAGATTTCGGCCCCGCTGAGTACCTGATTGAGAGCGACGATGCTAACTACCGGACCGCGATGGTTTCGAGCCGGGCGGCGTGACGCTTAAGTACCCGACCGGCTTCGGGCACTATAACATACTCCGACGAAAGTTGTATCACGTTCCCTCGGAAATATCTGGGACTTTCGCCCGGAAATTCGCACGGAAGTCCAGCGTCATGGGCTGATGGAGGATTCCCGCGTCCACGAGCGGCGGCCCATCGTCGGAAAATCCCGCTTTAACGTAAAAATCCCGGGCGTGAACTTGCGCGTGAAGATGCGCCCGGGCAAACCCGCGCCGCCCGGCTTCCGCGACGAGTGCCCCGAGGAGCGCTGCGCCGACGCCCTCGCCGCGCTGAGCGGCGAGCACCGCCATGCGGCCGATTTGCACCGTCCCGGGGGCGGCGACGTAATAGCGGCCCGCGCCGACGGGCCGGCCGGTGCCGTCGCGCGCCACGGCATGCACGGCGCCGTGGTCGGAACGATCGTGCTCGTCGACTTCCTCGTCGGGCGGGACGCCCTGTTCGTCAACGAACACGCGCAGGCGAATCGCGAGTGCAGCCTGCATCCGCTCGGAGTCGGTGATGTCGAACAGTTCAACGGTCACGGTCGCCTGCGCCCTCTGCATCGGCGCCGCACGCGAGCCCTATCTCGAGGCTGCGGTCGCGGCCATCGCGGACGCCGTCGACCTGCTCGTGGTCAACGACAATTCCGGCGCGATGCGAAACGAAAATCTCGTCGTACTCGAGGGCAGCGCGTTCGCGGCGCGCGGCGACCTGCGGGTCGTGCGAACGCCCTTCATCGATTTCGCCGACATGCGCAACCGAGCGTTCGCGGCGGTCGCGGCCTCGGCGCGTCCGGTGGACTGGATGTTGTTTCTCGATGCCGATGAGATCCACGGCGAGCAAATCCGCTACATCGCCCGCGAAATCTTGCCCGGGCTTTCTCCGGCGACCGGCCGCGTCGACGCCTACACCTACCACCTCTACGGAACATTTCGCTGGCTGACCGACGTGGCCCGGCGCATGTGCTTCTATCGCTACGCGCCGGACTTACGCTGGCGCAACGCGGTGCACGAAACGATCGAAGGCCTGCGCGGCAGCGCTCTCGTGCTGCCATATGCGTATCACCACTATGGAAACGTCATCCCGCCGGCCGCGCTCGCCCGCAAATACGGCAGGTACTTCGAGCTCGGCAACCCGGTGCCGCAGCCGCCCGGCGAACGCGAAGCGACGATCGCGCTCTTCCTCGATCGCGCGGCCGACGTCCGGCCCTACACGGCGAGCCACCCCGCCGCCGCCCGCGCGACCCTCGCCGCCCTCGAGCGCGAATTCGCGGCGACCTTTGCGTTGATCGATGCCGGCTTCCGCGCCCGGCGGACGCTGCCGCTGCGCGCGTCCGCGGTTTTGCGCGCAGTCAACGAATCGCTGCGCGTAGGCTTGCGTCGCATCGAACATCCGGGCACGTTCCGCGCGGCTACGCGGGCGCGCTAGACAATAGCTTTCCGAACGGTAAGAAGAATGTCAGGCACCCTTCGACGTAACGGGGCGGTAGCGTCCCAAGCGCACGATCGACGTAAGGGAATACTGCGCCGAGAAAGCCAAATTTTGACGGCATGAACGCGTCGATGACTCCGGTGCACGTCCGCTTCACGCCCGACGCGAACGAACTCGACAAATTGAAGCGTGCGATGACTCCGGCGGGCCCGGCGCGAGCGAGGCGCTACCTCGTACGCTCGACGCTGGGTCCTCCGACGATCTACAACCGCCTGGCGCCGGCTACGCTGCAATAAGGCGATCGCAACGGTTTAGGCCATGTGTCCGAGGACGACCGGGTGCGAACTCGAGAGACCGCCGTCGACGGCGATCGCCTGTCCGTTCACGTACGACGCCTCGTCGGATGCGAGGAAGAGTGCGAGCGCGGCCTGTTCGTCCGGTTCGGCCGCCCGGCGCAGCGGATTGAGCTGGCCGAGCTTCGCGTCGGTGCCGCGCGCGCGGGCCCGGTCGAAGAGCGGTTGCGTCATCCCGGTCTCGGTGAGGCCTGGGCAGATGGCGTTCACGCGCACGCCGGTTCCGGCGAGTTGATTGGCGGCGGTTTGCACGAGGCTGATGACGCCCGCCTTACTCGCGCTGTACGGCATGCCGCCCGCACCCGAACGCAATCCCGCGACCGAAGCGGTGCAAACGATCGCGCCGCGACGGCGGGGAATCATGACGGCGGCCGCGCGCTGGACGAGAACGAAGGCGCCGATCAAGTTGATGCGTAGCACGCGTTCCCATTCGGCGACCTCGAGTTCCGCGAGCGGCGTGAGCCCCCCGGAAATGCCCGCGTTCGCGAGGGCCGCATCGAGCCCGCCGAGCCGTTCGGCGGCAGCGACGGCGCGGTCGATGACGGCGGCGTCCGATGCATCGCCCACGATCGACTCGGCCCGCCCGCCGCTTCGCACGACCGTTGCCGCCGTTTCGTTCACGCCTTCGGCCAGATCAACTAAGACGACGGTCGCGCCTTCGGCCGCGAAGCGGAGCGCCATCGCGCGGCCGATACCGCTCGCCGCGCCCGTGATCAGTGCGACCTTGCCCGTCATCCTTGCCATAGCGGGCCCGTACGCCGTAAGCGCGCCCGTTCATGCCGCAATCGCACCCGCTCGCTGCGCAATTGCACCCGTTCATGGCGCGACCGCACTCGTGCAGCATGCGTCGGGCAGCGTCTGATGAGCGGGCCGACGGCGCGCGTGCATCTGGCGATGGGACTGCTCGAGCGCGACGGGCGGCTGCTCCTGGTCGCCTCGCGTTATCCCAACCACCCGCAGCCTCTTTGGATCCTGCCCGGAGGGCGCCAACGCGACGGTGAGTTGCTCGTCCAAACGGTGCGGCGTGAATTTCGCGAGGAAACCGGGCTCGCGGTCGAAGTTGGTTCCGTCCGCTACGTCAGCGAATCGTACGACCGCAACACGAACGTTCACTTCCTAAGCATCGCGTTCGACGTACGCGCCGCGACCGTCGCGCCGGGCGAACCCGGCGAAGGGGCGGCAAGCGAGCCGTTCGTACCGGCCGGAGACGCCCACGTGGTCGCGCTCGCGTGGGTGCCGGTCGCAGAGATCGGCTCGACCGTCACGGTGCGGGTCGTGCGCGAACCGCTCCTGACTCATCTTGCCGATCCGAGCCGCCGCTATTTCGGATTTGACGATGCCGGAATTACGATCGCGTTCGCCGATCCGCCGTGAGCGGGGCAGTGCCGCGGGCGTAATACGGGAACGAAAACATCCGAATAGAGAAGTATGCCCGTAGGTATGTTCGCGAGCGCTCGACTCGTCATCGCCATCTTCGTGCTGCACGCACTTGCGGCGAGTGCGGCCGGCGCCGTGCGCGAGACGCGCTCCGAACGGCCGCCGCGCGTGCTGACGCCGGCGCTCGCCAACCCCGGGCTTCCGGCGTTCGGCGAAGACGGCAGCGTCGTCATCGAAGGCACGGACGACACCGGATCCTATCCTCGCAGCGAAATCGAGTGGGTCCGGCCCGACGGGTACGCGACCCGCTGGGTCTTACCGCGCGAACTCGAGCGCGACGTGCAGAGCCTCTACATCGATCGCGGTCTGCTCTGGTTGCTGCTCGACGACCCGACGGTCGACCATCAAGGCGCGCCGCCGCCGCCGCGGCGTTACCAATTCGCGCGCATGTCGTGGGACGGCGTCGTAACGCGCGTCGTACCGGGCGCGTCGGTGCCCTGGCGTCCGCAGACCAGCGCCGGTCGTTCGCGCGGCGGCATCTGGGCGCGCACGGGGGTCTATTGGACGGCCGACGCGGCGCGTCTGCCGGAGCCCGACGGTTTGAACTGGGCCGATACCGGCGGCTTCGACCACCAGCCGTGGAACTCGCCCGTGCCGCTTCGCGGCACGCCCGACGAGGCGCTCGGCGTCGGTCCCGACGGCACGCTCTGGGCCGCCGTAACGGACCTCGCGGCGTCGGTCGCGCAGCCGCGCCTCGGGCCCGATGGGATCGACCGCATCGACGTCGCACAGCGGCAACCGGTCGTGACGAAATTCGCGCTGCGGGGCGAGCAACGGCCGGCGCAGATCGTCCCCGACGTTGCGAACGGCGCCCTCTGGTTTAGCGAGCTCGACGGTTCGATCGGCCGTCTTTCCGAAACCGGGAACATCGAAAATTTCGCTTGGCGCCCCGGCGCGGATCGAGGCGGCGGACTCTTCGCGAGACGGCCGAGCGCCCTACTCGCCGCTGCGGACGGCGGCGTGTGGACGTTCGGCGAAGCGACGGTCCGGCACATCACGGTGCGCGGCGAAATTGCGGCACTTCCGGTGCCGCGTTTTGCCGACGGCCCGCCGGCCTTCGGAAATTCTATCGCGCTGAGCCCGTGCGGCGTCTTTTGGATTCGCTCCGCCGGGGAGCTGTGGTCGTGGCGGCCGCCCCGCTTTGGCGAAGCCACGTGCCTCGATGCCGCTGCGGTAAAGCCTTCGAGCCTTAGGATTGCGCGGCTCGCCGGCTTTTGATTCCCGGCTCCTGCGGATCGAGCACGGCGAGTCGCGCTTCGTAACGCTCGCGCGAGAGTTCGAAAAGGACGATGTCGACCGGACGCCCGCGCACGATCG
>Ga0116227_10011675_pt1 | contig 14659 bp, 12 predicted proteins | sample S1TSphgellanicum_FD_89693 | JGI IMG/M metagenome (GOLD analysis project Ga0116227, IMG submission 89693) | Host-associated microbial communities from peat moss isolated from Minnesota, USA - S1T2_Fb - Sphagnum magellanicum MG | ecosystem: Host-associated > Plants > Peat moss > Unclassified... | reverse complement strand
CCACCGGCGTCGCATTGCGCGCTGCCCTCTACTTGCGCGTCTCGACAGCACGGCAGGCGGAGCACGATGTCTCGATCCCCGACCAGAAGCGGCAGGGTGAGGCCTATTGCCTGACGCGCGGCTATCAGTTGGTCGAAACCTTCGTGGAGGCCGGTGCATCCGCCACCAACGATCGCCGACCGGAGTTCCAGCGCATGATCGAGGAGGGCACCAGCAAGCCCGCGCGTTTCGATGTGGTGGTGGTCCATTCGTTCAGCCGTTTTTTCCGGGATCACTTCGAGCTGGAATTCTACATCCGCAAGCTCGCCAAGAACGGGGTCAAGCTTGTCTCCATCACCCAGGAAATGGGTGATGATCCCATGCATGTCATGATGCGCCAGATCATGGCGCTGTTCGACGAGTACCAGTCCAAGGAAACCGCCAAGCACGTGCTGCGCGCCATGCGCGAAAATGCCCGTCAGGGCTTTTGGAATGGCTCATTGCCGCCGATCGGTTACCGGACCGTCATTGCCGAGCAGCGCGGGGCCAAGGCCAAGAAGAAGATCGAGATCGACCCCTTCCACGCCGAGACAGTCCGACTGATGTTCCGGCTGGCTCTGCACGGTGACGGCACACAGGGACCAATGGGCGTCAAGGCGATCGCCGCCTGGCTCAATGCCAATGGCATAACGACCCGTGACGGCGGTCGTTGGGGCTGCGGCGCGGTTCATCTGGTTCTGACCCGCTCGACTTACACCGGCCGACACGAATTCAATCGGTATGGCAAAGACCGCAGGCTCAATCCCGCTTCCGAGATCGTGACTCTCGATGTGCCGCCGATCATTGATCGGGAAACCTTCGAGACCGTCAAAGCCCGGATGGCCGGGCGAAATCCCAAAGCCGCCCCGCCGCAGGTGGTGGGCGGTCCAACATTGCTGACTGGTCTCATCCATTGCGCGAAATGCGGCGGCGCCATGACCATCCGCACCGGCAAGGGCGGGCGCTATCGCTATTACACCTGTTCAACCAAAGCACGGCAGGGCCCCACCAGTTGCAGCGGCATGACCGTGCCGATGGAGAAGCTCGACGATCTTGTCGCCAGCCATCTGGAGGAACGTCTTCTCCAGCCCGAACGGCTGGAAACCATCCTGTCTGCGGTTCTCGACCGCAGGGAAGAGCAGACGGCACGCAAGCGTGCCCACATCGCCGAATTGAACAAGCGTGCTGCCGAAGCGGATGCGCGCCTCAAGCGGCTATTCGACGCCATTGAATCGGGTATTGCCGATCTGGATGACACCGATCTCAAGGAGCGGATCGCCGCACTCAAGGCCACCCGCGATCAGGCGCGGGTCGATGCCGAACGCGCCACCGCCTCGCTCGACAACTCCGGCAGGAAGTCGATTACCCCAGACATGCTTGCCAATTTTGCCAGAACGGCGCGCCAGCGCATCAGGATCGAAGGCGGCGGATACCGGCGCGATCACTTGCGGGCACTCGCTCAGCGAGTCGAGGTCGCCGAGGGTGAGGTCAGGATCATCGGATCAAAGACCAATCTGCTCCAGGCACTTGCCGGCAAATCGGGTCCCGGAACAAAGCCGGGCGCAGTGCCCAGCTTTGTTCCGAAGTGGTGCACCCGACTGGATTCGAACCAGTGACCTTCGCCTTCGGAGGGCGACACTCTATCCAGCTGAGCTACGGGTGCGCATTGGAGCGGGCCGGTTAGCAGCAAACCGGACGGGGTGCCAGCCCTTTTGCCCACGCTTTTGCACGATGCCGAAATTGTCGTGACCGGGGCGTGCGCTGCGGGTTTGGGTTGGATTGTTTCTGATTTGTTCTTATATTGCGATATGATCGAATCGTCTCGTCTTGATGGTCCTGTCGCTGATCCCGCCGAGGTGCGTGCGGCATTGGCGGTCGCGCGGGGGATTGCGCGGCTGTTTGCGCGCAACGATATCTGGTGCTTGCCGGAAATGCCGTTGCGGAACGGGCGGCGCGCCGATCTGATGGGGATCGATGTGCGCGGCCAGGTGATCATTGTCGAAATCAAGGTCAACCGGGCCGATCTGCTGGGCGATGCGAAGTGGCCCGATTATCTTGACCATTGCGACCGGTTTTTCTGGGGGCTGGCGGCACATCTCGATCGCGCGGTGATGGAAACCGATGCCTTCCGACCAGCGGCCTGCGGGATTATCGTCGCCGATGGCTATGACGCCGAAATCCTGCGGCCGGCACCGTTGCTGCCGCTGGCGGCGGCGCGGCGCAAGGTCGAAGTGGAGCGCCTGGCGCGCGCAGCCCTGCGCCGACAAGTGGTCGCCGCCGACCCCGGCTGTGCCCCGCGCGGGGAATTCTGAACGGTATGCTTTGTTGCCCCGCACAATTTCCTTGCGTGCAAAGGATTTTATCGGTAGGGGCCGCAACGCAAGGACGGCGACAGACCCTTTTGTCGCAGGCCCGGGCAGCGTGAGATCCGCCGGTTGAAAATGGCGCCCGTAAAACGGTTATGATCCGCCCCGGCTGAGCGTTCGTGCTGCCGCTTCCCTTTCACGCGTGGGTCGCCCTGTCGACCCCAATGCCGCCCGTGGCCCATCAAGGGGCTCCGCGTGCGGTGCTTTGCGAAAGAATTCCGACCAATGTCCTATTTTTCCGATCTCGGCCTGGCCGAGCCGATCTTGCGTGCGCTTGCCACCAAGGGCTATACCGACCCGACCCCGATCCAGCGCCAGGCGATCCCGGCCCTGATGGAAGGGCGCGATCTGCTGGGTATTGCCCAGACCGGCACCGGCAAGACCGCGGCCTTTGCGCTGCCTTCGCTCCACCGCCTGGCCGCCAATCCGACCGCGCGCAAGCCGGCTTCGTGCCGCATGCTGGTGCTGTCGCCGACGCGGGAACTGGCCGCGCAGATCGCCGAAAACATGAAGGGCTATGCCAAGAACCTCAATCTGTTCGTCGATTGCGTGTTCGGCGGCGTGCCGATCACCAAGCAGGCGCGCCGGCTGGTCGGCGGCACCGACGTGCTGGTGGCAACGCCTGGCCGCCTGCTCGATCTGATCGACAACCGCGCGCTGACGCTCGGCCGGGTCGAAATCTTTGTGCTGGATGAAGCCGACCAGATGATGGACCTCGGCTTTATCCACGCGCTGAAGCGGGTTGCCGCGATGCTGCCCGCCAAACGCCAGAGCCTGTTCTTTTCGGCAACGATGCCCAAATCGATCGAAGACCTGGGCCGCCAGTTCATCCAGAACCCGGTCAAAGTCGAAGTCGCGCCGCAGGCGACAACGGCCGAGCGCGTCGAACAGTATGTCACATTTGTCAACCAGGCCGAAAAGCAGGCGCTGTTGTCGTTGCGCATCCGGGCACTGATCGCCGACAAGACGCTCGATCGCAGCCTGGTGTTCACCCGCACCAAGCATGGCGCCGACCGCGTCGCCCGCCATCTCGAGGCCGCCGGCATCCCGGCCCGCGCGATCCATGGCAACAAGAGCCAGGCGCAGCGCACCGCCGCGCTCGAAGCGTTCCGCCAGGGTGCGTGCCCGGTGCTGGTCGCGACCGACATTGCCGCGCGCGGGATCGATGTCGCCGGCGTCAGCCATGTGTTCAATTTCGAACTGCCCAACGTGGCCGAACAGTATGTGCACCGCATCGGCCGCACGGCGCGCGCCGGGGCCGATGGCGCCGCGATCAGCCTGTGCGCGCCCGATGAAAAGCCCTATCTGCGCGACATCGAAAAGCTGACCGGCGTAAAGCTGGCGCCGATCCCGCTGCCCGCCGATTTCCAGACTGAAGCGTCAAAGCTGCCCAAGCCCGTCCACAAGCCGAATGACGACGAAGATCATCGCGGCGGCCATGGTGCCCGCAACGGGCGCGGCGGCGGTGGTCGCGGCCAGCCGCAAGGCGCACGCGGCGGTGGCGATCGCGCCGCCGACGGCCAGCCAAAGCGTCGGTTCGTCCCGCGCGGCGGCCCCAGCGTTGGCGCGCACCGCAACAAGGTCAGCCGCGTAAGCTGAGAAAACCTGTCACACAATTCCGGTTCGTCCCGGAATTGTGTGACCGCCTCGCATGACACTTGCGGCGCGGCAACAGCTTGGCATAAGGCGCGCCATGACGGCTCTGGTCCTTTCTGCGCTGGCAATGACGCTGATCGTCGCGGTGCGTTATGTCATGGTCAGCGGCCTGTTCGCGTGGCTGACGGCGCGGGTGCGTCCTGGCCATTACGCCGGGCTGGGCCGCCAGATCCGCATGGAACTCGGCTGGAGCCTGGCGTCGTGCGCCATCTATGGCGTGCCCGCCGGGATCATCGCCTGGGGCTGGCAAAGCCACGGCTGGACGCGGATCTATAGCAATCCCGGCGACTATCCGCTGTGGTGGATGCCGGTTTCGCTGCTGGTCTATCTCGCGTTGCATGACACCTGGTTCTATTGGACGCATCGCTGGATGCATCGCCCGGCGGTGTTCCGCCGCGTGCATGCCGTCCACCATGCCAGCCGCCCGCCGACGGCATGGGCGGCGATGAATTTTCACCCGGTCGAGGCCGCGATCATCGGCCTGTTCATTCCCGCGCTGGTGTTCGTCGTGCCGATCCAGGCCGGCGTGCTGGCGGCGGTGCTGGTTGTCATGACCGTGATGGGCGTGACGAACCACATGGGCTGGGAAATGTTTCCGCGTGCGCTGGTGCATTCACGCGCCGGCAACTGGTTGATCACCGCCAGCCATCATTCGCGCCATCACGAACAATACCGCTGCAACTATGGATTGTATTTTCGCCTGTGGGATCATCTGTGTCGAACCGATCGCGGCCTGTCCGCACCATGATGTGGCGCTGGACGATGGCCACGGCGCTGATATTGGCACCGCGGGCGGTTCTGGCCGATCCGCCGCCTGACCCGGTCGGCGGCGCGACCGTGACGGTCGATGTGTTGGACTTGCGCAATACGAATGGCATCATTCGCGCCTGCCTGACCACGCGAAAGGCGACCTTTCCCGAATGCGACAAGGACCCGCAATCGCTGCGGCTGAGCGTGCCGGCCCGCGACGGCCCCGTGCTGGTGTTTCGTCACGTCATGCCGGGAACATATGCCGTGTCGCTGTTCCACGATGAAAACGGCAACAACCGGCTCGACAAGACAATGGGCGTACCGGCCGAAGGCTATGGCTTTTCGCGCGACGCCGCGGTGCGATTCGGGCCGCCCCGATTCGACGCCGCAAAATTTGCCGTGGGCGCCACTGACATTCTTTTGAAAATCCAGGTACGCTATATCCTGTGAGTGCAACCTTCACGCGCGATACCATACCTCCCGGCGGCGCACTGGCGCCGTTTCGGTATCCGGTGTTCCGCGCGATCTGGAGCGCGAACCTGTTTTCCAGCATCGGTTCGGTGATGCAGGCGGTGGCCGCCGCCTGGATGATGACCGAACTGACCGATCGCCGTTTGCTGGTCGCGCTGGTCCAGGCTTCGGCAACGATCCCGATCCTGTTGCTCGGCGTGGTGGCCGGGGCGATTGCCGACAGTTATGACCGGCGGACAGTAATGCTGTGGGCGCAAAGCCTGATGCTGGTGGTGTCGGCGGTGTTGTCGGTTATGGGTTATCTCGGTGCGATCACGCCGTGGAGCCTGTTGCTGCTGACCTTGATGGTCGGCATGGGCACCGCGCTCAATGCGCCGGCCTGGCAGGCGAGCGTGCGGTTGACGGTCGACCGGCAGGATCTGCCGCAGGCGGTTTCGATCAATGCCATCGCCGTCAGCCTGGCGCGCAGCCTTGGCCCGGCGTTGGGTGGACTGGTGATCTCGATCTGGAGCGTGAACGCGGCATTTGCCCTCAACGCGGTCAGTTATCTGGCGATGCTGGTGGTGCTGGCGCGCTGGCGCCCCGGTGTGCCGCCGCCGGTGCCGATGCCGATCGGGTCTTCCATTCTGACCGGCATCCGGTTCTGCGTGCAATCCGGGCCGATCGCGCGGGTCCTGGCACGCGGGCTGGTGTTCGGGTTTGGCGCGGCCGGGTTTCAGGCGCTGTTGCCGGTGGTGGTGCGGCTGCAACTGCATGGCAACCAGATTGCCTATGGCGTGGTGCTGGGCGCGTTCGGGTTCGGATCGGTGCTGAGCGCGCTGGTGGTCAGCAAGCTGCGGCGGCGTTTCGGCAGCGAGGCGATCGTCGGGGTCAGCACGGTGCTGTTCGTGGCCGCGCAATTGCTGTTGTCGGCGTCGCACACACTGGGCCCGGCCGTAATCGCCGCTCTGATCGCCGGAGCGGGCTGGGTGGCCTTGATGACCAGTCTGAATGTCGCCATCCAGATGCGCGCGCCAGAGGCCATTCTGGCACGGTGCCTGTCGATGTATCAGGCGATCGCGTTCGGCGGCATGGCGCTGGGCGCCTGGGTGTGGGGCGCGCTGGCCGATCGGGTCGGGCTGGTCACGTCGGTGCGGCTGGCGGCGACCTGGCTGGCGCTGACGCTGATCATGCGGTTTGTTGCGCCGATGCCGACGCGTGAGGAAGGCCGCATTGAACCGGTGGAGGATACGCTTGAACCAACCTGACATGACCGCCCCCGCCCCGCTGCGATCGGTGCTGTACATGCCCGCGTCGAACCCGCGCGCGATGGCCAAGGCGCGCGGCTTGCCAAGCGATGCGGTCGCGCTCGATCTGGAAGATGCCGTCGCGCCAGAGGCCAAGGCGGACGCGCGCGCCGCCCTGGTCGAAGAGGCTTGCGCCGGCGGGTTCGGCCATCGCCGTCTGATCGGGCGGATCAATGCGCTGTCGACACCGTGGGGCGGTGATGATCTTCACGCGCTGGCCGGCGCGCCGATCAACGCGCTGCTGGTGCCCAAAGTCGACAGCGAGGCCGACATTGTCATGCTGTCGCGGGCGATGGACAGGGCCGGCTATCCCGCGCATGTCCCGCTGTGGGTGATGATCGAAACCCCGCGTGCGGTCCTGGCGATCGAGCGCATTGCCGCCACCGCCGCATCGACCCGGCTGGGTGGATTCGTGCTGGGCCTGAACGATCTGGCCAAGGATACCGGCATGGTGCAGGCACCGGGCCGCGCGGTGTTTCTGCCGGTGCTGGTACAAGTCGTGCTGGCAGCGCGCGCCAACGGCCTGGTCATGCTCGACGGGGTGTGCAACGCCATTGACGATCCGGCCCGGATCGAAAGCGAATGCGTGCAGGCGCGCGACCTCGGGTTTGACGGCAAGACGCTGATCCACCCGGCGCAGATCGACATTGCCAACCGCGTGTTTGCCCCTGCCCCGGCCGAACTGGACGAAGCGCGCGCCATTGTCGCCGCGTTCGCCGATCCCGCCAACGCCGGCAAAGGCGCGCTGAAAGTCGGCGGCAAGATGGCCGAACTGCTCCACCGCGACATCGCCGCAAGCCTGATCGCCAAAGCCGAAGCGATCGCGGCGCGAGGCTGATTGCGCCGATCCGTGCAGCCATCTTGTGCAATGGCGCGTAAAGACATCACGCCCGGTCCTGGCGGTCGAACAGCAGGTATTGTGCGATCAGTTGCACCTGATGCGCCCAGCCGCCCGCATTGGCCGCCAGCGCTTGCGCGCGCCGGTCGGCGGGGATTGCGTCAAAGCCGGTTTCGGTCACGGTCAGCCGCGTACCGCCCGCACCTTCGGCCAGGTCGAAACGGACCAGCGTCGTCGGCTCGGCGCCATAGTCACGCGCCGGATCGATCGCGAAGGGGTGCCAGCGGAACGAAAACAAGCGCTCTGGCTCGATCTGGTCAACCCACACCCGCCACGGCTTGCCCCGGTGCGGTTCCTGCAATTGCGCCACGGCCGGATCGACCGTGGTCGGCACGATCCGGCCAAGCGCCTCTCGCCCGGCGACAAAAGGCTGATCCAGCGCGACGCCGAACCAGGCGTCAAACCGGGCAGAGTCGCTGATTGCGCGCCAGACTTGCGCGACGGGGGCATCCAGCACGGTCGTCTGTTCGATGGCATCGACCATCTTGATCGCCCTTCGGTCTCGTCTTTGGCGACAGGCGTGTCGCAAAGTTCCCCCGGGGGTAATCTGCAAGACAGTCAAACGCACTGGAAAAATTGCTGTGACATTCCGAAAATCTGGAGGTTCGGGGCAGTTGGCTGACCAGCCTGGTTCTTAAGACGGGCAGAACGCCTTGCTTTTCCAATTTGGGGCAATTACCTCAGCACCGGGGCGTTTTTTAAACGACGGGATCAAACAATGAAAATCAAGCTTGTTGCTTCACTGGCCTGCGCATCGGCGCTGGTTTGCGCGATGCCGGCCGAAGTCGAGGCCAAAGGCTGCGTTCGCGGCGCCGTCGTCGGTGGCGTTGCCGGGCACTATGCCGGACACCACGCCGTAGCCGGTGCCGTCGGCGGCTGCATCGTTGCGCATCATTATTACAAGAAAAAAGCCGCCGAGCAGCGGGCGCAACAACAGCATCATTGACCTGCGTTCGCCGGGGTCTGTGCCATGCCGGCTCAGACCCCGGCGATATAGGCAAAGCGAAAGATAAACAGCGCGGCGAGGATAAACAGCAGCGCGTTTTTTCGCGTGAATTCGCGGCGCAGACCCTTGATCAGCGCGTGGGCGGTGATGCCGAAGGCGAGACCGTTGGCGATCGAAAAGGTCAGCGGGATCATCACCAGCGCCAGAAACGCGGGGATCGCCTCTTCGCTGCTGTTCCAGTCGATTTCGATCAGCGGCGCCATCATCAGCGCGCCGACCACGATCAATGCGGGCGCGGTCGCCGCCAGCGGAACCAGTTGGGCATAAGGCGCCAGAGGCAGCGCGACGAGAAACAGCAGGCCGGTAACCACTGCGGTCAGCCCGCTGCGGCCGCCGACTTCGACGCCGGTTGCGCTTTCGACATAGCTGGTGACCGTGGTCGTGCCCAACAGGGCCCCGATCATCGAGGCAATGGAATCCGCATAAAGCATGCGGTTGAGGCCGGGGATCGAGCCGTCGGGGCGGACCAGGCCGGCCTTGCGCGTGACGGCGACCAGGGTGCCGATGTTTTCGAACAGGTCGACGAACAGGAACACGAACACGACTTCGAGCACGCCCCAGCCGTGGCCGAACAGCCGCCACGCCCAGGCCGGATCGAGCGCGAGGAACGTCGATCCCATGTCGGCCCAGCCCTGGTGCGACGGTGCGACCGGGGCCATGCCGAAACCGATACCGATCGCGGTGGTGAACAGGATCGAAATCAGGATCGCGCCGCGCACTTTCAGCAAAGTCAGCGCCATGATCAGCGCCAGCCCGGCGAAACTGAGCAAGGGGCTGGGTGCGGTCAGCTTGCCCAGCGCCACCAGCGTTTCGGGGTTGGCGACGACAATCCCGGCATTCTTGAACCCGATCAGCGCGATGAACAGGCCGATGCCCGCCGCAACCGCCGCGAGCAAGTGATGCGGGATGACCGACATCACCATCTGCCGCACGCCCAGCCGCGTCAGGATCAGAAAGAACAGCCCGGACAGGAACACGCAGACCAGCCCGACCTGCCACGGCAGATGCATCTGCTGCACCACGGTAAAGCTGAAATAGGCGTTCAGCCCCATCCCCGGAGCCATTGCCACCGGCACATCGGCCAAGAACCCCATGATCAGACACGCGAGCAGCGAGCCGATGCACGTCGCCGTCGCCACACCCGCGACCGGCATCCCCGCCAGACCCAGGATCGCCGGATTGACCACCACGACATAGGCCATGGTGAAAAAGGTGGTGAACCCGGCCAGCACTTCGGTGCGGACATCGCTGCCGCGCGCGCGAAAGGCAAAGCGCCGGTCGAGCCAGCCGGGTTCGGCGGTAGAGGCAGCGGCGGTGGACATCGGGAGACCCATAAGAGCTGGAAGGAAATTGGGAAGACCCGTCCCTGCGTAATGTCCGTCAGAACCGGTATTCGGCCGACACGATCAGGCGCCGCGGCGGTTCGTATTGCCGGGTTACTTCGCCGCCGAACTGGTTGGTGAACTGGCCCAGCACCGCGCCGTTGTTGAACACGTTCTTCAGCGAGGCCGAGAACGTCAGGTTCGGATCGGTCGGCTTGTAACGCAACGCCAGATTCCACAGCACATAGCCGGGCGTGCGATAGACATGCACCCCGTCGATCACCACGTCGCCATAAGGCGCGTTGACATAGCTGTGGCGATACTGGCTTTGCACGGCAGTGGTGAACGCCGATCCATTGGCCAGCCGCAACGTGTGGCTAAGCGTTCCGGTCGCGGTTACCGACGGCAGGTTGGGCGCCGGATTGCCGTAGACATCGTAATAGGCCGAGGACCGCGCCGCGACGTCCTGCGAAATGCACGACGGGGTAAAGCCCGGCAGCGCGCAATTCAGCCCGATCGGATTGTTGGCAAAGATCTGCTTGTCGATGTTGTAACCGGTGATGTTGTCGAGCAGGAAATAGTGCCCGGTCATCTTGCTGCCTTCGAGCGTCGCGTTGCCGTCAAAGCGGAAACCGGCGGGCAGGATGGCGTTCAGTTCGCCTTCAAGGCCATAGACGTGGAGCGCGGGGATATTGGCCACGCCGCCCTGGAACGCCAGCGCGTCTTCGCCTTCGAATTGCAGCGAGTCATAGAAATAATAGAACCCGGCGACGTTCAGCCGCAACTTTCCGCCCAGTTGCGTGGTCTTGAGCCCCAGTTCCCACGCCTTGATGGTTTCGGGCTGATAGGTATAGCCCAGCACGATCGGGCTGGCCGAGATATTGCCGCCGCCCGGCTTGAACCCGGTCGACCAACTGCCATAGGCCATGGTGCGATCGGCCAGATCGTATTCCAGGCCGACTTTGCCGGTCCATGCGGTATTGGTTTCGGACACCACCACCGGCGAATAGGCATAGTCGCCGATGCTGGTGGTGTTCGAATCGTGGGTAAAGCGCGCACCGCCCGTCAGGCGCAACCGCGAGGTGAGATGCAGCGTCGCCTGACCATACCCCGACCAGGAATGGCGCGTCAGGTACGAGATCGAATAGAAATACGGATAGTAAAACCCGTTATCCCCCTCAAAACCCAGGTCGTTGGGATTGGTAACCTGCGGATAGAGCTGGTTCAGCAACGAGGTCGGATCGCCCGTCGTCGGGTACTGGTTGATCGCGTACTGGTCATAGCCGACGCGATAATCCGACGACAGGTAGAACGCACCGACGATCCAGTCGAGCGTCTGCCCGCCCGGCGAAGCAAGATCGACTTCCGCCGTCTTTGCGGTTGAGCGGTGATAGAAATATTGCAGGTCGTGCACGGTGGTATAGCCGTATGTGCCACCCGGATAGCCATAAGTCGCGATGGCATTGGCGAGATCGAGCCCGTCTTCGTTGACCGAGCCGTTCTGCCGCACCATCTGCCAACTGCCGAGCACTTTCAGCTTGGCAAAGCCGAAGTCATAGTTGCCCGTGGCGCTGAGCAGATCGTTGTCGTATTGCAGTTTGCCCGGCCAGTCAGAGGTCTGTTCCCACGGGTTGGGATTGGGGTCGAAAATGTTCTTGCCTTCGGTCTCGTTGTTGCGCGCCCGGGCGTATTCGGCGCGCAGTTCCAGGCTGAATTTGTCGTCGGGCTGGAACAGCACGGTGATCCGCCCGTGCAGGCTGTTTTCGTTCGACAACGGATAGTCGCCGCTGGTTCCCGGCACTTCGGTCGCCTTGGCATAGCCGTCGTGGTGCGTGGCCTCGGCCGCGATGCGCACCGCCACCGTTTCGCCGACCGGAATGTTGACCGCACCTTCGAAACTCGCGAGCGCGAACATGCCGGCATCGACATGCAGGAACCCGGTGGTCTGGCCCAGTTTTGGCTGGACCGTCACCAGATTGACCGTGCCGCCGGTCGAATTCTGGCCATAGACAGTGCCCTGCGGTCCGCGCACGACTTCGACGTGGTCGACATCCAGGAAATTGGTGTTCAGCGCGACCGGATTGGCAATGTAGATGCCATCGACGTGATACGAGACCGACGGCTGCGCGCTGTCGTTCTGCGGCACGTTGAAGCCGATGCCGCGAATGGCGAGGTTGCGTTCGTATCCTTCCGAAGTCGACACGACGAGACCGGGCACCAGGCCGTTGAGATCGACCGCGTCGGCCACCGCATTCTGCTTCAGCAGGTCGGCGGGCAGCGCGGTGATCGTCAGCGGGGTCTTTTGGACGTTGGATTCGCGCTTTTGCGCGGTCACCACGATATCGGTGATCGGCGCCGCGCTGGTATCGGCGGCGGGTGTCGCGGCCGCGTCGGCCGCTGGCGGTTCGGCGGCCTGTGCCGATGTCGCCGCAGTGCACAGCGCCAGCGCGACGGCGAGACCGGAAACCTGCCCATGGCCCAGCCAATTGCGTGCCGGCGAACAGGTGTTCGCGCGGTTGATGCGATCCGAATTCCTCATGATTGCTCCCTGTTTTTCTTGGTTGGGTCGCACCTGCTTCCAAGGCGCGGACTCCGCGGCCCCCCACGGCCGCACCCGTTCACTTTCCCTCGTATTGCGACCCTAGCGGCAGCCCATGCATCTCGCCAACGCCATTTTTCGCGTTTGCGAAACGCAAAAAGCGGACGGCTCGTTTTCCACATGCCAGCGTCGCGCATTGGCGCACACGACTTTGTTGGCGATTGTGTCGCGAGCACACGCGCCGCCCGCGACAAAACCGCAACGGCGGCTGCGGAAAATCGCTCTGGACTTTGCAGCGCCGAAGGTTAGCCACCCTGCGGATATGACCAAGCCCCAAATCGACCCGATCCTGTGGAACGACTGGCACCCGGTGGCGGCGCGTTGCACGCTCGATCCCCTGCGGGTCCATCACACCGTGCTGTTGGGCGTCGCCTTGCGCGTGGCGATCGACGACGCCGGTACGATCACCGTTGGCCGCGAAGATGGGGCCGGATTGCTTCACGAGGAACGCTATGGGCTGATCTGGGTCTGCCCCGGCACACCGGCCCGGCCCGTGCCGGCCATTGCCGAGGCCGACGAACCCGATCGCCCGGCGATCCTGGTCGGATCGGTCGGGGTGCGCGCGGCCGGGCCACGGGTGATCGAAAATTTCCTTGATCTGGGCCATCTCGGTTATGTCCACGCCGGCTATCTGGGCGATGATCCGCACACCCGCGTGCTGCCTTATGCCGTCGACCCGCTGCCCGATGGCGGCATCATTGCCACCGGGTGCAAGATGTACCAGCCGCAGGCATCGCCCGCCGCGACCGAAGGGTTCGATGTCGACTATATCTATAAAGTCGAACGCCCGCTGACCGTGTGCCTTTACAAGTCGAACCCGATGTATCGCGACCGCTTTGACATCATCTATCTGTTCGTACAGCCGGTGAGCGAGGAAGCCAGCATTGCGCACCCGTTGCTGCTGTGCCTGCCCGACGGCACCACGCCGCAGGCGTTGCGCGCGTTTCAGCAGATCATTTTCATGCAGGACAAACCGATCCTGGAAAACCAGATGCCAAAGCGCCTGCCGCTGGGCGACGGGATCGAACTGCCGATTGCGGCGGACAAGTCATCGGTCGCCTATCGCCGCTGGCTGGCCGCGATCGGACTGACTTACGGCGTTATTCCTCCACCCGCCAAGGGCGCCCGCGCGGCATGAGCGGGATCGATGCCGGCGTCTGGTACGCGATTGCCGCCGACCACGATCTGCCGCACGGCCATATCTATCGCACCATGCTTGGCGGGCACGATCTGGCCGTGTGGCGCGCGCGCGACGGCACGGTGCAAGTGTGGGACAATCGTTGCCCGCATCGCGGCGTGCGGCTGTCGCTGGGCGAAGTGGTCGGCGACGAACTGCGCTGCCAATACCACGCCTGGCGCTTTGCCCGGACCGGCGCGTGCAGCTATATCCCCGCACAACCCGACAGGAAAGTGCCCGGCACCATCCGTGTCGGCGTCTGGCCGGTGGCCGAGGCCGGTGGTCTGGTGTGGACCGGGCGCGATCCCGTCGGCAATCCCCCCGTTCTGCCGCCGGGTGCGGTGGTGCGCGCGCTTGCGATCAAGCGCCCGGCGGAGGTGCTGGCTGCGGCGGTGGCAATGCTGCCGGGCCTCGCGCTGACGATCCAGCCGCTGGATGCCGGCGCGGCGATTGTGCGCGGCATTGCCACCGATGGCGATCTGGTGCGCGCGGATCTGGCGCTCGTCGCGTTGCGCCGCCGACTGGAACACGCGGCATGATTGTCTACGACGCCCACCACCTGGCCGAATGTTATGCCGTACGGCTGCTTGCCGGCGTGCTTGGCGTTGTGCTGACCACGGTGCCGGTCGATGTCTATCCGGGCCACGAGAACCGGACTGACGATTTTCTGGCGCTGTCGCCGCTCGGCACGCTGCCGCTGCTGGTCGATGGCGATCGCGTGCTGACCGACTGGCAGGAAATGCTGGCCCATCTGGCGTTGCAATACAATCCGACCTGGTTTCCGGCGCAGGACCCGGCGCTGATCGGCTGGCTCGGCATGGCGCGCGACCTTGCCGCCAGTGCGGGGCTGGCGCGGATGATCGACACGTTCGGCGCGCCCGGCGATGCCGATGCGGCGCGGGCCCACGCCGGCCTGTTGCTCGACGAGATCGAACGGCGCGTGTGGTTTGGCGAACGCGCCGGACAGGACTGGCTGATGCCCCGCCCCAGCATCGCCGACATCGCCGCGTTCGTGTTTATCGCGACGTGCGAGGATGGCGGCCTGTCGCTGCGCGATCGCCCCGCGCTGCGCCGCTGGTGCGACCGGGTGCGCTTCCTCCCCGGCTTTGT